>Ga0179596_10000029_pt1 | contig 180102 bp, 187 predicted proteins | sample CZODoug1_1_08_16_FD_155494 | JGI IMG/M metagenome (GOLD analysis project Ga0179596, IMG submission 155494) | Vadose zone soil fungal communities from Angelo Coast Range Reserve, California, USA - CZODoug1_1_08_16fungal (Illumina Assembly) | ecosystem: Environmental > Terrestrial > Soil >... | reverse complement strand
TACGCGATAACACGTGTCTGGACTATCGACGATGATGCGAAAGCCGTACACATCGACCATTTCGTTGAGCGAGATGTGCTTACTCTGCATTTTTCTGTAAATGCTGTAGAGATGCTTCTCGCGGCCCTCGACGCCGCCGGCGATCTGCGCTTTCTTCAACGCGCCCTTGAAGGTCTCGGCGATTTTGCCGATGAACTCCTTCTGATTGCCGCGCGCGCGCTTCAACTCGCGTTCGAGTACTTTGTACCGATATGGATACAGCGCCCGAAAGCCTAAATCCTCCAGTTCCAGCTTGACTGCGTAGAGACCCAGCCGTTCCGCGATGGGCGCGTAGATATCCAGGGTCTCACGGGCACTGCGGCGGCGTTTGATCGGCGGCATGACGCCCAACGTGCGCATGTTGTGCATCCGATCCGCAAGCTTGACCATGATGACGCGGATGTCGCGAACCATCGCCAGCAGCATTTTGCGAAAGCTTTCGGCCTGCGCTTCCTGGCGATTCTTGAACTGAATTTGGTCCAGCTTGCTGACGCCGTCGACCAATTCGGCCACCACTTGGCCGAAGATCGACGCGATCTCCGCCTTCGCGGTGGGCGTGTCCTCGATCACATCGTGGAGAATCGCCGCCACCAAGGTATCTGCGTCCAAGCGGAGGTCCGCAAGGATGTCAGCCACCGCTACGGGGTGCGTGATGTACGGTTCGCCCGAAACCCGCCACTGGCCGTGGTGCTTTTCCGCGCCGTATTCGTAGGCCTCACGGACCCGCTCCACTTGGGCGGGAGAAAGATACGCTTCGAGCTTGTCTAAGAGCTGACTGATCCCGGTGGAGCGTCTTCCACCAGGTAGGAAACCGAGTATGGAAGACGCATAGTCCATCGTTACTCTTGGGCCGAGTGGTTCAGTCCCCTAAGCCGAGTTGCGGAGCGCGGAAATCGGAGGGCATGTCGAGCTCGCTCACCGGCTGTTGCACCGGTTCTTCGGGCTCCTCCAACATCTCGAGAGTGATGTTTCCGGCAGCAATCTCACGCAGCGCGACGACGGTTGGCTTATCGTTTTCCCACTCCACGGTGGCCTCCGCCCCGTTCGCCAGGCGGCGTGCGCGCTTTGCGGCCAGCAACACCAGGTTGAACAGGTTGGGTTCGTTTTGTAAACAGTCTTCGACAGTGATGCGCGCCATGCTTAAGGTTCCATTGAAGGGACGGTAATCATAGCAGAATCAGCGACGCCCAAGCCACTTATGGCGCGAGCAAGCCTGCGGCCAAATGCGCGATTTCAGGTCGAGTGGCCGCAAGCGCGTCGCCGTTGCCATGGACGATGGCGAGCAAATCGGCCAGCGCCTGCTCGAATTGATCGTTCACGACGACGTAGTCGAACTCGCTGTAATGCGTGAGATCCTCGCCGGCGTCGCGCAGGCGGCGCTCGATCACTTCCTCGGAGTCGGTGCTGCGGGCTCTCAAGCGCTCCTCGAGGGCGCGTCGCGTCGGCGGCAGGATGAATATGCTGGGAGCGGCCGGCAAGCGCGCTCGAACTTGCCGTGCGCCCTGCCAGTCGATTTCAAGCAATAGAAGCCGGCCGTTCTGCAATTCGGATTGGACCGCGTTCAAACCGGTACCGTAGAAATTGTCGTACACCCGTGCGTGTTCCAAAAACTCATCACGCGCGACCATTTCCTGGAACCGTGCCTGGGTCACGAAATGATAATCCCGGCCATCGACTTCGTTTGGCCGGGGCTGGCGTGTGGTGTACGAGACGGAAAAGCGCATCCGCGGCTCGCGCTGCATGAGCGCCTTCACCAGGCTGGTTTTGCCCGCACCCGATGGCGCTGCGATGACATATAAGCGCCCGAGACCGCTGCCCGGAATGGGGCCGGGGCCGCCGCGCGGTTCGATGCCCAGCGGTTCGCCACCCGGAGGTGTGCTGCCCGGCGGATGGCCGCTCCGAGGTTCGCCACCCGGAGGTATGTTGCTCGACGGATGGCTGCCCCGCGGCTCGCCACCCGGCTGTATGCTGCTCGGCGCATGGCTGGCCCGCGGTACGGCGCTCGGCGGATGGCTGCCCGGCCGCTCTTTCAAAGGCTCTGGCGAACGCTGCATCCGGCTACTCGATGTTCTGTACTTGCTCGCGCATCTGCTCGATGAGTACCTTCATGTCGACCGCCGCACGTGTGGTCTCGATATCCTGAGATTTCGAGGACAAGGTGTTGGCCTCGCGATTCAGTTCCTGCATCAAGAAATCCAGCCGTCGACCCGCCGGTTCCGCAATGCCGAAGGTCTTGCGAACTTCCGTTACATGGCCGCGCAGGCGATCGATTTCCTCGTCCACGTCTTGTCGCTGCGCGAGGATGGCGAGTTCCTGTTCCAGCCTGTCATGGTCGACCTCGCTCACCAGTTGCGCAATGCGCTCGAGCAATCGCGTACGCATGCGCGCGCGGACCTCCGGCAGTCTTTCGGCGACCCGCGCGGCGAAATCGACCAAGCCCGCACAACGCTGCTCGAGGGCGTCGCGCAGTCGGCTCCCTTCGCTGTCGCGAAATCGTGTGAGTTCGGCCAGGGCCTCGCCGAGCAACGCATGCGCCGCCGCGATCAAAGCCGCGGTGTCACGCGTGTTGTCCCGCACCACACCCGGCCAGCGCAGCAAATCCGTGACGTCGATCCGGGCCGCGGCGCCGGTCTGCGCCGCGATCTGTTGCGCGCGCTGTATCAAGCTCCCAAGCAAATCGGCGTCGACCTCGAGCGAAGTCGAGGCGACTGCAGGCCGAAAATGCAGTGAACAGTCAACCTTTCCGCGCCTCGCGACGGCCGCAATAGCGTGACGGAAGTCCGCTTCGGCGGCGCGAAACTCTTCCGGCAAGCGGCAGCCGATCTCGAGAAAACGGTGGTTGACCGTTTTCAATTCCCACGCCAGCAGTCCCCAGGGAAACTGCCGCTCGCGCCGCGCGAAACCGGTCATGCTACGAATCATAGGGGTCTGCACCAAAATCGGCCATAATATCAGCGTTCAGTCCAACTGAAGCCGATAGTCTATTGGAAAACCCTGGGAGCTATCATTGCAGATCGAGACCGCAGACGTCAGCCTGATCGGCCATCGCGAAGAGAATCAGGACCGAGTCGCGGTGGCGGCTGCCGAGCAATCGGTTCTCTTGGTCGTCATCGATGGAATGGGCGGTCACGCGGAAGGCGCGCGTGCCGCCGAGACCGCGCTGGCAACGATGTTGGAAGCATTCTGGCAGACTCCCCATCCGATTTTCGATCCCCTGGGGTTTCTGCATCTGTCGCTGGGGCGCGCGCACGAGGAAGTGGTCAAGCTCGGCGTGGGATTGGGCGTGGAATCGCGCCCGCGCGCGACCTGCGCGGTGTGCTTGGTCCAAGACGCCGCAGCGTACTGGGCGCACGTGGGCGACAGCCGCGTGTATCAGTTACGGCAGTCGCAGGTACTGGAGCGCACTCGCGATCACAGCCACGTCGAGGTGTTGTTGCGCGAGGGATTGATCACCGAGGCAGAGGTTCACGGTCATCCCATGCGCAATTACGTCGAATGCTGTCTGGGTGGCGACGCAGCGCTGCCTGAAATGAGCATTTCCACGCGTCGGCGCCTGAAGTCGGGCGACGTGCTGTTATTGTGCACGGATGGCCTATGGGCCAACCTCAAGGATCAAGATTTCGTGCGCTTTGCGCAAACGGCGGGTAAACCTTTGCGTGATTCGTTGACAGATCTCGGAACCCAAGCGGTGGCAGCCTCGGCCCCGTACAGCGACAACACCAGCGCCGCGGCGCTGCGTTGGCGGGCCGCATGAGCACACGCCCCAGCGGCCGGGCGCCGGATGAATTGCGCCCCCTGTCCTTCGTCCGCGGGTATACACAGCACGCCGAGGGCTCGGTGTTGGTGGGGTTTGGCGCGACGCGCGTGCTCTGCACGGCGAGTATCGAGGAAGGCGTGCCGTCATTCTTGCGCGGTGCAGGCCAGGGATGGGTCACGGCCGAGTACGGCATGTTGCCGCGGGCCACGCACACGCGGTCGGCGCGCGAGGCGGCACGCGGCAAGCAGACCGGTCGTACGCAGGAGATTCAGCGCCTGATCGGCCGCGCCCTGCGAGCCGTCGTGGATTTGAAAGGATTGGGTGAGCGGACCGTCACCATCGACTGCGATGTGCTGCAAGCAGACGGCGGAACGCGCACCGCTGCCATCACCGGCGGTTTCGTCGCGCTTGCCGATGCGGTCGATACTTTGCTGAAAAGACGAGCGATCAGCTCGAATCCATTGCATGGTCAGGTCGCCGCAGTCTCGGTAGGAATTTACCGCGGCACGCCGGTACTCGATCTGGACTACGCCGAGGATTCGAACGCGGAAACGGATATGAACGTGGTGATGAACAGCGGCGGGGCATTCGTGGAGGTGCAAGGCACTGCCGAAGGACATGCATTTCGCCGTCATGAATTGGATCAGATGTTGGATCTCGCCGCCCAGGGCATCGCGCGGCTGCATGCCGCACAACTCAGTGCACGCGCGGCATAGCGACGCCCAGCGTGGCGACGCCGAGCGTAACGAGGCCCGGCGTAAGCCGCTGGTCATTGCCACCAGCAATCCCGGCAAGCTGCGCGAATTTCGCGAGTTGCTTGCCGGCTTGCCCTTCGATGTGGTCGGTCAAGGTGAGCTCGGCATCGCGGCGCCGGAAGAGACCGGCGCGAGCTTTTTGGAGAATGCGCTGCTCAAGGCGCGCCATGCCTCGAAGGCCGCCGGCGCGGCGGCGATCGCCGACGACTCGGGGCTGGAGGTGGACGCGCTCGGCGGAGCGCCGGGCATTTTCTCGGCGCGATATGCAGGCGTTGGAGCCGACGCCGCCGCGAACAACGCGAAACTACTCGCCGCGCTCAGCGCTTTTTCACTGCCTTCGCGTAGCGCACGCTATCGCTGTGTCTTGGCATTCGTAAGCGGCGAGTCCGACTCGGCACCGCTGACCGCCGAGGGCGTATGGGAAGGCTGCATCGTGGATTCGCCCCGCGGGTCTGCTGGTTTCGGGTACGACCCTTACTTCTGGGTGCCTGAACTCAACATGACGGCGGCCGAGCTCATTCCCGCCGAAAAGAACCGCCGCAGTCATCGAGGTACGGCGCTGCGCGCGTTGCGCGAGCAGCTGTCGGCGCGCGCCCGCCTGGGAGTGCACGGTCCATTGGAAGCGGCGCCATGATCGGGGCAGAAATAGCCTGCCCGACACGGTCGGTACCGATGTGATCGGCAGCTCCTCGCTCGCTCTCTACGTGCATATGCCGTGGTGTGTGCGCAAGTGTCCGTACTGCGATTTCAATTCCCACCAGCTGAAATCGGCACGGCCCGACGGTAGGTACATCGATGCGCTCATACGCGACTTCGATGCGGAATTGCCGCTGATCGCGAATCGCCGAATCGACACCGTGTTTTTCGGGGGCGGGACCCCAAGCCTGTTCGCGCCGCAAGACTTTGCGCGTTTGCTCGCAGCGCTGCGGCAGCGAATTGCATTTGCCAGCGACGTCGAGATCACCCTGGAAGCCAACCCGGGAACCGTCGAACGCGGCCGTTTTGCCGGTTATCGCGAAGCCGGCATCAATCGAGTGTCGCTGGGCGCGCAAACATTCGATTCACGGGCGCTCGAACGGCTAGGGCGGATACACACGGCGGACGACACTCACCGTGCAGTGGCCGAGCTGCGCACCGCAGGCATCGAGAACTTCAATTTGGATTTGATGTACGCATTGCCGGAGCAAACGTTGGAGGCGGCGATTTTTGACGTCCGGACCGCGTGCGCCCTGGGTCCGACGCATATTTCGTACTACCAGCTCACGCTCGAGCCCGGCACCGTGTTTTACGCGCGTCCGCCGCCGCTGCCCGACGATGAGGCGGCATGGCGTATTCAATCCGAATGCCAGTCGCTCCTGTCGGCAGCCGGCTATCGGCAATATGAGGTCTCCGCCTATGCCCGAGAGGGCTTCCGCTGCCGGCATAATCTCAATTACTGGCTGTTCGGCGATTACCTGGGTTTGGGTGCGGGAGCTCATGGCAAATTGAGCTTGGAATTGCCGGCGAAGATACTTCGCACCGCCAAGCCCAAACAACCTCGCGATTTCCAAGATCGTGTTGCCGACTCGAACGCCGGGGCCGGCGAGCGAAACTTCGTTGCGATTGCGGACCTTCCCTTCGAATTCATGCTGAATGCACTGCGGCTCAATGAAGGGTTTTCGAACGACTGCTTCGAGTCCCGTACGGGTTTGTCGGTAGAGGCGTTCGGTGCGCCCATGCACCACGCGAGGGCCCGGGGGCTGGTCGACGCCACGCATAATGGGTGGAAGCCTACGGATTTGGGCAGGCGATTCCTAAACGATCTGCAGACGGGTTTCCTCGCATGAGCTTATGCACACACGCGACATGTCCTCGCACAAAGGGGTACCTACAGCACATTGCGTTTGCATTAGGTCAGATGCCATTCGTAACTATATGAAAATATTGATTAAAACCACCTGTCTATTTTTTGACCAAGTTAACATTTATGGGAAATTCCGCTGCGCCAAGGATGTGGCGCCGCCGCCGTCCACAGAGTTATCCACAGATATTGTGGACAAGATTGCAGTTATTTGACACGCAGGCCTTGGGATCGGCCGATTGTCGAGTCGGATCCGATCGAGTATGATGTGCGACCCGTTTTTCTACTTAAGGATTTGGGTCGGAGAAACGGGCATCACTTGGCGTGGCGGTAAGCACCTTCCAACGAGTTTGGGGTTTTATCGATTCTGCCTCAACGACACACGAGGTTCCCATGAAAGCCGGCATCCATCCTGACTACAAAGAAATCACAGTCACTTGCACCTGTGGAAACACTTTCCTGACGCGCTCGACCATCGGTCAAGATCTGCAGGTTGAAGTGTGTTCCAACTGTCATCCGTTCTACACGGGAAAGCAGAAGGTCGTGGACACCGGAGGACGCGTCGACAAGTTCCGCAAGAAATATGCGGCGGTCGCACCGAAGACCTAATCCCCGAACGAGCTTTGTACTGAAGGCATGCGCGGAGCGACTCCGCGCGTGTCCTTGCGATCCATGTCCTTGCCGCGCCCATTCGGCGTGTGTCATCAGGCGTGCACCCACTCGACGCGTGCCTAGCCGCGCGCCGACTGGGCGTGTGCCACTTGCCGTGCGACAGTCGTCCGCGACTGGCTAGGCCGCCCTTGATTCCGTTGTACGACCGTGCAAGGCTGCGAGGTTACATATCAATCGGAACATACCTCCCGTCGGAAAAGCGCATGAGCACGAAATACGAACTGAAGAATCTCGCCACCGGTAAGTCGACTCAACTCGATGCAAAGTCGGGAACCATTGGGCCCGATGTACTCAATATCTCGAACTTGACCAAGGATCTGAATGTTTTTACGTTCGATCCTGGCTTCATGGCCACGGCCAGCACCGAAAGTAAGATCACCTATATCGACGGCGACGCGGGGATACTTTTGTATCGTGGCTATCCGGTGGAGCAACTTGCGGAGAAATCGAGCTTCCTCGAGGTGGCTAGCCTGCTCATAGACGGCAGCTTGCCGAACACAGCGCGACTGGACGCCTTCCACGATTCGATCATGCGTCACACCATGGTCAACGAACAGTTGCTGCGTTTCTTCCAGGGTTTCCACCACAATGCGCACCCGATGGCGATGGTGTCGGCGGTGGTCGCGTCCATGGCCGCCTTCTACCACGATACGACCGACATCAATAATCCGCGTCATCGGGAAATCTTCGCGCACCGGATCATTGCGAAGCTGCCCACGATTGCCGCGGCGGCGTACAAACACACCCTCGGTCAACCGTTCATTTATCCGCGCAACGATCTGCACTATTGCTCGAACATGCTCAACATGTTTTTCGCAGTTCCCTGCGAACCGTACGCGATCGACCCCACCGCGGCCGAGGCATTGGATCTATTGTTCATACTGCACGCCGACCACGAACAGAATGCCAGCACGTCGACCGTTCGTTTGGCCGGAAGTACGGGGGCGAACCCCTATGCAGCAATCTCCGCCGGCGTCTCGGCGCTGTGGGGACCTGCGCATGGCGGCGCGAACGAGGCTGTACTCGACATGTTGGACGGCATCGGCTCGATTGCGAACATCGATAAATTCCTGGCGCGTGTCAAAGACAAATCCGACAGCATTCGGCTCATGGGCTTCGGCCACCGCGTCTACAAGAATTTCGACCCGCGCGCAAAACTCATCCGGGGCATGTGCTACCGAGTGCTCGAAAAGCTCGGCAGGACCGATAGTCCGTTGTTCGAGTTGGCGCTCAAGCTCGAAGAAATCGCGCTCAAGGACGAGTATTTCGTCTCGCGAAAGCTGTACCCGAACGTCGATTTCTATTCGGGCATCATTTACAGCGCCTTGGGCATACCTCGTTCCATGTTCACGGTCATGTTCGCGATCGCGCGCACGGCCGGCTGGGTGGCGCATTGGCAAGAAATGGTCTCCGATCCGCAGATGCGGATCGGCCGTCCGCGTCAACTGTACACCGGTCCCACGAATCGAGATTATCAGCCGATAGAAAAGCGCTGACGCGTGCGCGCGCGGACCAAAGCTCGATCGGCCGTGCCGCGTCAGGCCGGGCCGCGCAAGGCCGCGCTGGCGGCGCTGCTGATCGCCGCCGCTGCACACGCGGCGCCCACGGCGGTTGGCCCTGAAAAAAACATATGTGCCGATGCCGCAAGTCCGTTGGCCCTGGGCTCGGCGCAGTGGAACGGCTGGGGGCGCGATGTAGAGAACACGCGGTACCAACCGGAACCTGCGATTCGCGCTACCGACGTGCCAAAGCTCGCGCTGAAGTGGGCGTTCGGATTCCAGGGCAGCGCAGTGGCGGGTCAACCAACGGTGGTCGACGGGCGATTATTCGTCGTGAGTTCGGCGGGTCGTGTCTATTCGCTGGATTCCAAAACGGGCTGTACGTACTGGAGCTTCGACGCTTCCGCCGGCGCTCGCACCGCGATTTCCATCGGAGAGTTCGCTCCGCCGCGGAACGCCGTGGCGCCGAAATATGCTCCCGCGCCGCGCCGAAAGCACGGCGCATCCGCAAAATCAAAGCACCATCTTACCCTGGCTCATCTCGATATTCTGAAGGCGCCGAGCGCTGCCTTGTTCGGCGACGACACCGGCGCGGTCTACGCGCTCGATGCGCAGAAAGGGACCCTGCTCTGGAAAACCCAGGTCGATTCGCACCCGCTGGCACGAATCGTGGGGGCGCCGACGCTCTACCACGAGCGCCTGTATGTCGTCGTTTCGTCGAATGAGCAGAGCGTGGCAGCGGACTCGGCGTACGCCTGCTGTACGTTTCGCGGCAGTATCGCAGCGCTCGACATGGCCACCGGACGTCTGCTCTGGAAAACCTATGCTGTCGCCGAGGAGCCGCGGCCCGATCGTAAAACGGCGGTGGGAGAGCAGGGGTTTGGGCCGGCTGGCGCGGCCATTGCGGCGGCGCCGACCGTCGACGGCAAGCGCAATCTGCTGTACGTGGGCACCGGCGGCTCATTGACCGACATCAACCAACCTCTGAGCGACGCCGTGCTGGCCCTCGATCTGACCGATGGGCAAGTGCGTTGGGCAAAACAATTCTCCCGGCACGACATGGTCGGAGCCGCGGACTTCGTCAGCTCGCCGATATTGCGTACTCTGGCTGACGGCAAACAAATCATTCTGGCAGGGCAGAAGTCGGGCATCGTTTACGCTCTCGATCCCGATCACGGCGGCGACGTGCTGTGGCAAACCAAGGTTGCCGAAGACAGCGTTCCCGCCGGAATCGAATGGGGCCCGGCGGCGGACCACCGGAGACTGTACGTTGCCCTGTCAGGCTTGGCCGCGGAGCCCGATAACGCGTCGGGCGGTCTCGTGGCGCTCGATATGAAAACCGGAACCAAACGGTGGTACACACCGGCGCCCTCACCGACCTGTAGCTGGGGCCCCCAGGCCTGCTCGCATGCCCAAGCGCAGGCGGTCACCGTGATTCCCGGCGTTGCCTTCTCGGGCTCGATGGACGGCCATCTGCGCGCCTATTCCACCATCGACGGTAAGGTCTTGTGGGACACCGAAACGGCGAAGGATTTTCTTACCGTCAACGACGTCAAAGCGAGCGGCGGCTCCCTCGATCAGGGGGGCGCGACCATCGTGAACGGCGTCGTGTACATCAATTCGGGATACGGCCAACGTAGCGGCCAGCCCGGCAATGTATTGCTCGCATTTTCAGTCGACGGCAAATAAATATGCATACCTCTTGGACGCGATCCAAACGGCTTTCTCTGCTTGGTTTTCTCCTGACGAGCGGTGCCTTGGCATCCGCCGCCTTGGGTGCTCCGGCGCACGCCCTACCCGGCGAGCCTCCGGCAAGTGTCGAGAATTCGGTGGTTAAGGTTTTCTCGACCATGCGCTATCCCGATCCCTTCAAACCCTGGACCAAACAGGCCCCTACGGAAATCAGCGGGTCCGGGGTCGTGATCGAAGGCAAGCGCATCTTGACCAACGCCCACGTGGTGCTTTATGCGAGCCAAGTACAGGTCCAGGCCAGCGCGGCGGGCGATAAAGTATCGGCGACGGTGGTGGCGGTGGCTCCCGGCATCGACCTCGCCGTTTTGCAGCTCGACGACCCGGCATTCTTCGAGACCCATCCGGCCGTGGCGCGTGCTAGCAAGCTCCCCCATATCAAGGATGCAGTCTTTGCGTACGGATTTCCCACGGGAGGGAACTCGCTGTCCATCACCAAGGGCATCGTGTCGCGTATCGAATTCGTGTCTTATAACTACCCGGTGTCCGGCCTCCGCATCCAAGTGGATGCGGCGATCAATCCCGGTAACAGCGGCGGGCCGGCCATCGCCGGCGACAAAATGATCGGCCTCGCTTTCAGCAAGCTGAGCGGTGACGCGCAGAACATTGGATACATCATTCCGAATGAGGAGGTCGAACTCTTTCTGAGGGACATTGCCGATGGTCACTACGACGGTAAACCGGCGATGTACGACGATTTGCAGACGCTCGAGAATCCGGCGCTGCGCGACTATTTGAAGCTGGATAAATCGGTGGAAGGCATGGTGGTGCACCGCCCGTCGAGCACCGATGCCTCCTATCCGTTGAAGGAATGGGACGTCGTAACCCGCATCGGTGGCGCGCCGATCGACAATCAAGGCATGGTCAAGCTCGACAAGGATTTGCGCGTGAGCTTCGGGTATTTGATCCAGCAGGTGGCGAGCAACGGCAAGCTGCCGTTGACCGTGGTTCGTGCAGGCAAGGCCATGCCGATCCAACTGCCCGTGTCGACCGAGCATCCGACACTGGTCACGGATCTGCACGGGAACTACCCGTCTTATTTCATTTATGGGCCGTTGGTATTCTCTCCGGCAACCTGGCAGCTGGTATCGAGCCTCGAGAACAATGCCGGTTTGATGAGGATGCTAGGTTTCGTGAAGAGCCCGTTGATCACTCGCGCGTTGGATGAACCCGATGCCGATCTCCAGGAACTCGTGGTGGTCTCCTCGCCTTTTTTCCCGCACAAGATTGCCAACGGTTATTCCAATCCCGCAGGATCGGTGGTTCATTCGGTGAACGGCACCCGGGTCAAAAGCCTGCGTCATCTGGTCGCCGTGCTGCGCGATCTCAAGGATCCCTTCGTCACCATCGAATTCGATCAGAAAGGCGGCGAGGCCCTGGTGTTCTCACGGCAGGCGATCATCAGCGCCACCGACGACATCTTGCTGGACAACGGCGTCAGGGCCCAAGGATCGCCGGACACGTTGGCGGTTTGGCAGGAAAAAGCTTCGAAGTAATAGTTGCGCTTCGATCAGTAGCGATACATCGCCGTCAACCCGATGGTTCGCGGCCGCACGCCGCCCGGCGTGCTCCCGCCGCAAGCGGATCAAAGTGCGTCGACCAACTCCGAGACTTCCCGGGTGTCCGCCCGTTTCATCGGCCGGCCGTCCACCGGCGAGTAGGGAGATTGGCGGATGCCATCGATGGGGAACACCGTGGCGTCGACAGTGCGGCCGTTGGCATCGAACCGAAGGGCCGGATAGTTGACGCTGCGTTCCGCGTCCATTTTGACGCGGCGCTCATAGAACTCATGAGGAATGCCGATGTCGAGGAGTTTGATCGCCACCGACTCGGAGCGGTCGGCGAATAAATGCAGGTTGATGTCGCTGTAATTGGTGGCCGTTCCCGTGAGTACCGAGCCCACCAGCCGCGGTTGGAACTCGTCCAGCAGGCGCATGGTGTCGAGTGCGATACGCCGCTGTTCCTTCAGGCTGTGGTCGTGGGAGTCACGGCCGAACAGCCGTTGATGTTCGCGCAAAGCAGCTTCGATCTCGACGTTCTTGGGTAGTACGGCGACGTCGTTGACGCCCAACCGGTCGGCCGCCTTGCGCTTCGCCTGCAGAAAGTCTTCGATGCCGTGCTCGGCCATGATACGCGCCGCTTCTTGAGCCAAAGCACGGCGCAAATCTTCGGCACGCTGGGAAAACTTCTTAGGCATGTTCTTAGAATAGCGGTTTGTCGCCATCCGTCATGGGGTTCTGACTGTTGGGCCCCTCGTACACTTCCGTCTTGGGTAAGTTGCCCTCGATGAATTTCTCCATGATGCCATTGGGATTGTCCGCGCTCGCGAGCAGGCCCGTCTCGGGCGAGATGCGTACTGTGACGATACCGTCCGGTACGGGAACGCCGTGCCGGGGCGCGCCTTCCAACGCTTGGTGCATGTAAAACACCCAGGTGGGCAAGGCGGCGTGAGCCCCCTCCTCACCGGCTCCCAGCGAGCGATCCTGATCGAATCCCGTCCAAACAGTGGTGACGATGTCGCCGTTGAAACCGTTGAACCAGGCATCGTGTTGATCGTTGGTGGTACCGGTCTTGCCCGCGATGTCGTCGCGGTTGAGCACGCGGGCGCCTACCCCGGTGCCATGCTTGATGACGTCGGCCATCATGTCGGAAAGTAGATATGCCACCTGCGGCCGCAGCACCTGAGGCGCAAGATTCTTGACCGGGATCAATGTTTTGCCGTCGTGCTCGCCTTGATCGAGCCACGCCGTGCGCGGATTCGCGGCGGCTTTGGCGGAGGCCGCCGGAGGCGGATCGGTGACGCGACCGCAGTCGGAGCACGCCTGCGCCGGGTCCGCCTGCACCAGCGTCTTGCCGGCGGCGTCCTCGATACGATCGATATAGTACGGCGTGACGCGGAAGCCGCCGTTGGCGAAGATGGCATAGGCGGACGCCATCTGCAGCGGGCTCAACGAGGCGGTGCCCAGCGCCATGGTGAGGTCATTGGGCAGCTGCGCCTTGTCGAAGCCGAAGCGCTGCACGTAGTGCCAGGTGTAATCGCCGCCGATTTCGCGCATGAGGCGCACGGAGACCAAATTGCGCGAATGCGTCATTGCCTCGCGCAGGCGGATGGGCCCGAAGAACTTGCCTTCGTTTTCCTTGGGCCGCCAAGCCTGTTCCATGCCGGCTTCGTCGATCACGATGGGCGCGTCCATGACGACGCTCGCGGGCGTGTACCCCTTGTCGAAGGCCGCCGCATAGACGAACGGCTTGAAACCCGAGCCGGGTTGTCGCCGCGCCTGCGTCACCCGGTTGAACTTGCTTTGAAAGAAGTCGAAGCCGCCCACCAAGGCCACCACGGCGCCGTCCTTGGGATCCACCGATACCAGCGCGCTCTGTGCCTCGGGTACTTGAACGAACTGCAGGTTTTCGCGGGTATTGCCCACGGTGTAGATCACGTCGCCGCGGCTGAAGATTTCCGATGCCTGCGTGGGAGAGCGATCCGTTTTTTCCTCCGGCAGTTCACGACGCGCCCAAGACAGCTTCTCCCAGGGCAGGGTGACCGACCCCAGGTTCTTCACGTAGACCTTGGCGCTATTCGCCTCGACGCTTTGCACGATGGCCGGGCGCAGGCCGCCGATGGCGGGAAACTCCTCGAGTTCGAGTTCCAGATCGGCGGCGGATGCGGCGTTCGACACATCGACTTTCGCGGTGGCGCCGCGCCAGCCATGGCGGCGATCGTACTGCAGCAGTCCGGTACGCAGCGCCACCGTGGCGGCATTCTCCAAGCGGCCATCGATGGTGGTGTACACCCGATATCCCGCGGTATATATGCTGTCGCCGTATTTGGCCTGCATTTCATTGCGCACCATTTCCGCCACGTAGGGGGCGTCGACTTCAATGGTGGGGCCGTGCAGCCGCGATTCCATCGGACTGGAATTGGCGGTGTCGTATTCGGCTTGGGTGATGTAATTGAGTTCGCGCATGCGTCCCAGCACGTGCGTGCGGCGCACCTTCGCCGCTTCGGCGCTGGCCACGGGGTTGACCACCGATGGTGCGGTCGGAATTCCCGCCAACGTCGCCATTTCCGCAATGCTCAACTGGTCCAGGGTCTTGCCGAAGTAAACCTCGGCCGCCGCCGCCACCCCGTAGGAGCGCTGTCCCAAAAAGATTTTGTTCACGTACAGCGAAAAGATCTCTTCCTTGGTGAACTCGGTTTCCATCAGCAGCGATATGTAGATCTCGCTCATTTTGCGTTTCATGTCGCGCCGCGGCGTGAGGAACATATCGCGAGAGACTTGCATGGTAATGGTGCTGGCGCCCTGGCGGATGCCGCCGGCTTTGAGGTTGGCCACCGCCGCCCGCAAAATTCCTTGCCAATCAACACCATGGTGCTGAAAAAAGCGGTCATCCTCGGTGGCCAGGAACGCTTGAATCAGCTTTTTGGGCAGCTGCTCATAGCGTACGGGAATCCGGCGCTGGTCGCCGATCGCCGCAATCAGCCGGCCGTCGCGCGTGTAGACGCGCAGCGGCACCTGCAGCTGCACGTCACGCAAACTGCTCACATCGGGCAGGGCGGGCTTCAAATAGACATATGCACAGACGTTGGCGAACGCAATCACTGCGATTACACCAACTAAAACTACACAAATGCGCGAGATGAGAACTAGGTAACGTTTGGTCACTGAAAACCGTTCTAACTTATTACACCGGCGGAATTGGCATGCATATTACCGCTGGTTACACGGGCATACTCATCGAAAGATGAGGACGCAAAGCCACCGGTCTAAGGGTTTGAAGCCTAAGACAGCGGGGTTGCCAGACCAAGCTTAACCAATCGCCGGGACGGCCGGCGACATTGTAGAGGTCTGAATGATGATTGAAGCGTCCTCGATTTCGCTGCGGACCGTTCGTAGTTCGCACTTTTCCATGCCAGGCATGCTTTGCGGTGATTAGCGTGAGTAGCTTCACGGTCTATTTAACAGTTTCTTGCTAAGTTGGCGCTGCGTAGCTAATCTCGCACGGCATTTTCGACCTCCAAGGTACTGAGTAAAAAGGGAAAAAATTTGTGTGGTCGCTTGGCAAAAGATATCGTCCGTTATTAGGACTTGACATAACCACCTCATCTGTGAAGCTCATAGAGCTCACGATGTCGGGGGGGCAGTACCGAGTTGAGTCGTATGCGGCGGAGCCGACTCCGCACAACGCCATCAACGAAAAAGCCATCGTCGACGCGGAGGCCGTCGGCGAAGCAATCCGTCGAGCCGTCAAGCGCTCCGGCGCCAAGAGCCGACTGGCCGCGATCGCGATCAGCGGCGATGCCGCCATCACCAAAGTCATTCAAATGCCCAAGAATCTCGGCGAAAACGAGCTCGAGGGCCAGGTCGAGATGCAGGCGGACCAGTACATCCCGTTCCCGATGGAGGAAGTGAGCTACGACTATCAAGTCGTCGGGCCGTCCGACAAGGATCCGGATATGCTGGATGTGCTGTTGGTCGCTACTCGTACCGAAAACGTCGAGCAGCGGCAGGCCGCGGTGCAGGCCGCTGGGTTGACCTCGCACATCGTCGATGTGGAAGCCTTTGCGTTGGAAAACGCCTGCGCATTGATGCGCCATCAGATGCCGGACGGCGGCATGGACCGAACCGTGGCAGTCGTCGATTTCGGCGCCAGCAGCACGACTTTCAGCGTGCTGCGCGACATGAGAGTCATTTACACGCGCGATTTTGCTTTCGGGGGGCAGCAGCTCACCGAGGAGATCATGCGCACCTACGGATTGAGCATGGAGGAGGCCGGCCGAGCCAAGAAAGAAGGCGGTTTGCCCAGCAACTACCAGCCCGAAGTGCTCGATCCGTTCATCGACGACATGACTCAGCAGGTCAGTCGTTCCCTGCAGTTCTACCTCGCATCCGGCAGCGGCCGCGCGCAACCCGATCAGATATTGATCTGCGGCGGCTGTGCCAACATTCCGGGGGTAGCGGACGTCATTTCCAGCCGCGTCGGCGTCCCGGCCGACAAGGGCGATCCCCTCGGCAACATGAAAATATCGTCCAAAGCCAAGGCGCAAGCGGTAAGCCGCGATGCCACGGCGTTACTCACCGCCTGCGGCCTCGCGCTGCGAAGCTTCGACTGAGAGCTGCCATGCCGCGTATCAATCTACTTCCCTGGCGTGAACAAGAACGTAAGGTACGGCGTCGAGAATTCATGGTCGCCGCCGCCGCCGCTGTGTTCGCCGCCGGTGTTTTCGTCCTCGGCGGCAAGCTGGTGTACTCGAGCTGGACCGATGCACAGATCGAGAAGAACAATCTCCTGAAAAAGGAAATCGTCAAACTCGACGCTCAGATCGCCGATATCCAAGATCTCGAAAACCGTAAGCAGCGCTTGGTCGCCCGAATGGAGATCATCGAAAGACTCCAACGCAAGCGGCCGGAAATAGTGCATTTGTTCGACGAACTGGTGAAAACCGTTCCCGAAGGCGTCTATCTCACGCAGATCAAGGAGAACGGCAACAAGCTGGAGATTCACGGCGTGGCGCAGTCGAGCACGCGCGTGTCGACGTTCATGAGGAATATCGACGCCTCTACTTGGATGGATAACCCTCAGCTGCAAGTCGTCGAGGCCGCCAAAGATTCTGCCAACGGCGGCTCGAACTTCACCCTGTTCACCGATACGGTGGGTGTGAATCTCGAAGACGGCGGCGCATCAACGATCAAGAAGGGTGCGGCGAAATGAATTTCATCGATCAACTTCGTACTCTGGATCCGCGCGATGTGGGCCGCTGGCCGATGGCGGTGCGCGGCTTCTTCGTTCTACTCATTTTCGCCGTGTGCGCCGGCATAGCCTGGTACATGTTCGTCTGGAACGACGATCGACCCGTACTGCAGAAGGCGGAAGCGGACGAGCTGGACTTGCGCAGCCAGTTCGAGAGCAAGCAACAGCGCGCGGCCAACCTCGATGCTTACAAAGCGCAGCTCGGGGAAATGGAACGCAGCTTCGGCGCCATGTTGCGACAACTGCCGGGCAAGACCGAGGTGCCAAATCTGTTGGTGGACATTTCCCAGACGGGTCTAGCGGCGGGTCTGCAGGAAAAGTTGTTCCAACCGGCAGGCGAGCAGAGCAAGGGTTTCTATGCCGAACTGCCCATCAAAATTCGACTCGTCGGTACCTACCATGAATTCGGTACGTTCGTGAGCGGCATCGCCGCGCTGCCGCGCATCGTGACGCTGCACGACATTCAAATCACGCCAGTGGGCGACAAATCCGCCGGCTACGATAATTTGACCATGGATGTGACCGCCAAAACGTATCGGTACATCGAGGATGAGGGCGGACGCGCCGGAGCGAAGAAGAAGTCAGGAGGCTCGACGTGACAAGCACATTGAGTGCTCGCTTGGTCTGCATGGCCGTGCTCGCGAGTTTTACGGTGGCCGGTTGTTCCGGCGCTCAATCCGATCTACAAAAATGGATTGACGACACCAGGAAAAAGCCGGGCGGGCGTATTCAAGCGCTACCCGAAGTGAAGCCTTACGAATCCTTCGTCTATAGCGCGAGCACGTTGCGTTCGCCATTCCAGCCACAGGGTCCGGGAGCCATCGGCGGCGGCAGCGCAAGTCTGCGGCCAAGTTTGCGCCGCAACCGCGAGTTCTTGGAGGGATTCTCGCTCGACACGCTCAAGATGGTCGGCACGTTCAAGGTGCGCGGCAGTTTTTACGGGCTGGTGCAATCGAAAGACGGGCTCGTGCACAAGGTGCAACCCGGCAATTATCTTGGGCAGAACGATGGGAAAGTCACCGACATCACCGGCAGTAGAATTAGTCTCGTCGAAATCATACCGGACGGTCTCGGCGGCTACATCGAGCGACCGGCCTCATTGGCACTGACTGACTGAGGCCACAGGGAGAAATTAAGCATGATCAGATTTCAGATTCGAACGGCGAAGACTCTAGCACTTGTGTTCGTCGCATTATCGACGCTCACATTCAAGGCGCGGGCCGCCGACTTGAACAAACTCGAGTCCATCGACGTACAGACGCTCTCGGGACAGCAAGTACAGCTCAAGCTGCACTTGAGCGGCCCGGCGCCCGAACCATTGCCCTTTACCATCGATAAGCCGGCGCGCATCGCGTTCGATTTGCCGAACACGACGCTGGCGTTGCCCTCGCGCCGCGTCGATGTGCGTTCCGGCGGCGTCGACTCCGTGCTGGCGGCGGAAGCCAACGGGCGGACGCGCTTGGTGGTGAACGTGGAGTCCTTGCTACCCTACACCTCAAAGGTCGACGGCAATACCATTGTCATTACCCTCGGGGCTCAGCCCGGCGCTGGCCTCGTCGGTAGTGCGGTGACGCGCGCCGGCTCCGGCCAACCGGCGGCGGCGGCGGAACGTACCATTCGAACCATCGATTTTCGGCGCGGTTCCGACGGCACGGGTCGCGTGATCGTACAGCTCACCGATCCGCGTACGCCCGTGAACGTGCGTCAGGAAGGCAATCAAGTGGTCGTCGATTTCGCCGGCACGCTCATGCCGAAGAACCTCATGCGTCGATATGACGTGATGGATTTCGCCACGCCGGTGCAGACCGTCGATGCGATTCGAGTGGAAGGCAGCTCGCGCCTGGTGATCAGTGCGCAGGGCGATTTCGAACAACTCGCCTACCAGTCCGACAACCAGTACACCATCGAAATCAAACCCTCGTTGAAGCGTTCCAGCGCCGAAGAGAAAAAAGAGTACACCGGCGAGCGGCTCACCTTGAATTTCCAAGACATCGACGTCCGCTCGGTGCTTCAACTGCTTGCCGACACCAGCGGCCAGAATATCGTGGTCAGCGATTCGGTCACCGGTAACTTGACTCTGCGCCTGCAGAACGTGCCTTGGGATCAGGCGCTCGATATCGTGCTGCGCACCAAGGGCTTGGACAAGCGGCGCCAGGACAATGTCATCATCATCGGTCCCACCGAAGAGCTCGCGAATCGCGAGAAGGCTGAACTCTCCGCTCACAAGGAAGTGCAAGAACTTTCACCCGTGCACTCGGAATTCCTGCAGGTCAATTACGCCAAGGTAACGGACCTCGCCAAGCTCATCAAGTCCACCAATGCCAAGGACTCCATGCTGTCCGCGCGCGGCAGCCTGTCCGTCGACGACCGCACCAATACCCTGTTGGTGCAGGATACGGCCGAGCGGTTGACCGAAATCCGTCGCATGGTGCAGACCCTCGACGTGCCCATCAGGCAGGTGCTGATCGAGGCACGCATCGTCGTCGTGAGCGACACGTTCGAGCGCGATCTGGGTGCCAAACTGGGGATCTCGACCACCGGTTCGGCCGGCGCCAATCTGTTTTCTGTTTCAGGCACCAACGCCGCTAGCGACACCATCGTCAACTCGGCGGCAACCGGTGCTTCCAGCACGGCTGCGCTCACGTCGGCCGCCCTCGCCAATCGTTATCAAGTCAATCTGCCGGCAACGAATGTCAACGGCAGCTTCGGCGTTTCCTTGTTATCCGGAAGCCATCTAATCGATCTGGAACTGTCGGCGGCGGAAAACGAAGGTAGGAGCGAAACGATATCGTCGCCACGGATCATTACCGCGAACCAGAAACCAGCCACCATCATGCAGGGCGTGGAGATTCCATACCAGGAATCCGCATCCAGCGGCGCCACCACCACCCAATTCAAGAATGCGGTGCTCTCGCTCAAAGTGACGCCGTTGATCACACCCGATAACCGTGTGGTATTGGATCTTGACGTCAGCGACGATACGGTGGGAGCGCAGGTGACGAGCGCCACCGGCGGAAGCGTACCGTCGATCGATACCCGCAAAATCGAAACTCAGGTGCTGGTCAACGACGGACAGACCGTGGTTCTTGGCGGCATTCTCGCGACCACGAAATCAAAGACGGCCAACAAGGTCCCTTGGCTCGGCGACATCCCGGTGTTGGGCAACCTGTTCAAGAGCACGATCAGCATCAACAACAAGACCGAACTCTTGATCTTCATCACGCCGAAAATTCTGCGTGAAGGATCAAATCTCTATTAATCGCAAACGCCGACCATTGTCGAGCTAGGGATGTTAAGACATGCGTAGATTATCAATCATTGCTTGGATAGGTGTTGTCGCGCTTCTGGCAGGCTGCGGTGGGACTTCCAAGTCGATTACCGGAGAGACGTCGAGCACCGGGACGGGTACAAGCAGCGGCACCACTGTGGCCGTGACCACGGTTACGGTCGTATCGAACACGGCGCAAATTGCGGCGGACGGCAGCAATAGCGCGACCATCAGCGCAACCGCCAAGGACGCCAGTAACAATCTAATAAAAGGCGCGACAGTCGCGTTCTCATCGACTGCCGGCGGGTTGGCAATCACCCAGGCAGTCACCGACGTGAACGGTTTGGCGACCGCGACGCTGACGGCGGGAACCGCTGCAGTCGGCACCACGATCACCGTCACCGCGTCGAGCGGTGGAGTGTCCGGCAATGTCGCAGTGAGCGTCGTGAATATTCAACAGACGATCACCTTGACCACCAGCCTGCCGCAAATACCGTCGGATGGTTCCAAGACAGCCGTCATCACCGCCCTCGTGCGTAACGCAAGCAATCAATTCATCCCGGGCGTCGTAGTCAACTTCGTGCCCAGCTCGGGCGGACTGGCAATCACCCAAGGAACCACCGACAACAGCGGCACGGCGACCGCGACGCTGAGCGCCGCCCAGGACCCCACGAACCGCATCATTACGGTGACCGCGACAGCGGGAACCGCAACCGCGACGGTGCCGGTGGCCGTGACCGGTACCACGTTAAGTGTGGTCGGCCCCCCCAACCTGGTGCTGAACGGCCAGGGTACCTATACCGTCTCGCTACTCAATTCGAGCAACGCTGGAATCTCCGGGCAAACGGTGACGTTAACATCGGCGAATGGCAACACGCTGAGCACGGCTTCGTTCGTAACCGACTCGACCGGACAAAAATCAGTGACATTGACGGCCGCGAAATCGGGCAACGATACGTTGACCGCGACGGCTCTGGGTCTTACGGCCGGCCAGGCGATTGCCGTGAGCGGTCAGAGCTTTCAATTCACGACTCCAGCTGCGACTTCAACCAACGTCGATTTGGGTGTCAGCCAGACGCTGACCGTGACTTGGGCCGTCAATGGGGCGCCGCAAGCGAACCAGACGATCAATTTCGCCGCGACTCGCGGTACATTGAGCGCGGCGACTGCGACGACCAATGCCGCCGGTCAGGCAACGGTCACGATTTCCTCGACGGTCGCCGGCCCTGCCACAATCACGGCATCCGCCACCGGGGTGACCACGCAGACTAACATCGATTTCATTGCAACCGTGCCCGCCAGCATTGCCGTCGAGGCGAGCCCGGCGACGATTCCGACTCATGGGCAAAGCACGATTACCGCCGTGGTCCGCGACCCGCAGAACAACCTGGTGGAAGGTCAGGCCGTTGACTTCCAGACCGTCGGCGACACGACCGGAGGGACCCTATCCGTCGCGTCCGGAATCACGGATAGCCAAGGTCGTGCGCAAACCGTGTACACCGCCAGTGCAACGACGAGCGCCACCAAGGGCGTGCAGGTGAAGGCAACCGTCCAGGGAAGTAGCCCAGCCATTGCCCAGTCTGCGTACCTGACGGTCGGCGGGGTGAGCGTGGGGCTGTCGCTCGGCACGGGTAATCAACTCACGGAGATCCTCGCCCCCAATGGATTGCCGGTGCAATTCTCGGTGCCTTATACCGTCATAGCGGCTGACGCGGCCGGGAACCCGGTTGGTAATGTACCCGTTACGTTGACCATACACCCGCTGAATTATTTCAAGGGTGGTTACACAGTCTCGGGCTCCTCATGGGTTCAGACCGGCACACCGGGCGGCGCCGTAACGCCATTTGTGGGGTGCATAAACGAAGATGATAGTGAGCCTGCGGTAATAGTGAACAACGTGTCGACACCTAACCCGGCAGACTTCAACGGTATCATGGATCCCGGCGAGGACGGATGCACCAACGGGGTCCCAAACACCACGGGTCCGCTCGGAGCGAACCAGGCGTGCAATGCCTCAGGAAACGGCAATGGCAAACTCGATCCGGGCGTAACTGCGGTCGCATCGCCGGGCAGCGTGACAACCGGGGCGGATGGCACGGCGAACTTCGTAGTCAACTATCCGGAGAGCGACGCGTTGTGGGTTCAAGTACAGCTCATCGCGACTACCAACGTCTCGGGTACTGAAACGAGTGCTACATCGACGTTCATTCTGCCGATTCTTGCCAAATATCTGACCACGACGACCGCGGATCCGCCGGGAGACCCAAGTCCTTATGGTGTTGTTCAGCAGTGCAACAACCCTAACTGAACTGGGTCATGACCCTGTAATAAGCGGGTGCCTTCGGCGCCCGCTTTCTTTAGCGCACTCCGGGGTCACGCTGGACCCTGCGTAAGCGGGTAAACTCGCGTCCGCATGGATTTCAAGCGAAATATCTTCCTCATCGGTCCCATGGGATCCGGCAAGACGGCCGTGGGCCGGCACCTTGCGCGGCTGTTTCGGTTCACGTTTTACGACAGCGATGCGGATATCGAGGCCAAGACCGGTGTCGATATTTCGTTCATTTTCGAGAAGGAAGGCGAGGCCGGCTTCAGGATTCGCGAGCGGGAGTCCATTGAGCGCCTGACGCGGCTGGAGGGAATCGTCTTGGCAACCGGCGGCGGTGCCGTGATCGACCCCGACAATCGGCGGGTGCTTGCGGAGCGCGGGGTGGTGGTTTATCTCGAGACCTCGCTCGATCAGCAACTCGAGCGCACGCGGCACGCGCGGCATCGCCCCCTGTTGAACGACACCGATCCGGAGGAAAAGCTCAAGGAACTCATGCTGCGCAGGGCCGTCTTGTACGCTGAGATCGCCAATATCACGGTTTCTACGGACGGCCGGCGAGTGCAATTGGTGGCCGAGGAAATCCATAACGAGCTTCGACGGACGCAGGGGCTGTAAGCGCCGTATAATCCTCTGGCCGTGCAAACTCTCAAGGTAGACGTCGGACACACGAGTTACCCCATCACGATCGGGCCTGGATTGTTGGGAAACCGTGAACTCCTCGAATCGCTGATTCGAGGCCGGGACCTGTGTCTGGTCACCAATACGACCGTGGCGGGCTTGTACCTCGAGCGATTGCGGGACACCTTGAGCGGGCGTCGCGTCGCCCTATGCGTCCTTCCGGACGGCGAACAGTACAAGACTCTCGAGACCGCGGCCCTGGTGTTCGACGCGTTGGTCGAAGCAAAGCTGAATCGCGATGCCACGGTGCTGGCGCTGGGCGGCGGCGTGGTCGGCGACATCGCGGGCTTTGCGGCCGCGTGTTATCAGCGCGGCGTGGGCTATGTGCAGATTCCGACGACCTTGCTGGCGCAAGTGGATTCGTCGGTGGGCGGCAAGACGGGCGTCAATCACCCGGGCGGCAAGAATCTCATCGGCGCCTTCCATCAACCCCTCGCGGTCATAGCCGATACCGATACGTTGGCGACTCTACCGGACCGTGAATTACGCGCTGGGCTCGCCGAAGTGATCAAGTACGGGTGCGTGTGGGATCCGCTGCTGTTCGACTGGCTGGACCTCAATATCGAAAAGCTCACGAGCCGCGACAGCGCGGCGTTGGCCTATGCCATCGAACGATCCTGCGACATCAAGGCGACGGTGGTTGGCCGGGATGAACGCGAGAACGATCTTCGGGCCATATTGAATTTCGGCCATACGTTCGGTCACGCGATCGAATCGGCGACCAAATACGCTGCGTATCTGCACGGCGAAGCGGTGGGCCTCGGGATGTTGATGGCTACTAACCTATCGCACCGCCTAGGATTCATAGACGAAGTTGCAGAGAAGCGCGTGCGCGACATCCTGGCGCGCACCGGATTGCCCACCGTTCCACCGCGCATCGGCGCAGCACGCGCGTTTGAATTGATCCAGATGGACAAGAAAGTGCTGGCCGGAACGGTGCGGCTGGTGCTGCTGGAAAAGCTCGGAAGAGCCGTCGTGACGGGACACTATGCCCAGGGCGCTTTCGATGCCACATTGAACGAGTATTTCGCATGACGGACTTGGCGGCGTACGCTGCCCACGATCAGCAGTCGCGCGGTCGACGTTATGCCGAGCCGCAGCCAGTTTATCGTTCTGAATATCAGCGTGATCGCGATCGCATCGTGCACTCCACGGCGTTCCGCAGGCTGGTCTACAAAACCCAGGTTTTCGTCAATCACGAAGGAGATCTGTATCGAACCCGGCTCACGCATTCGCTCGAAGTTGCGCAGATCGCGCGGACGATTGCCCGCTCGCTCAAGGTAAACGAAGTGCTGTCCGAGGCCATTTGCCTCGCCCACGACCTGGGCCACACGCCGTTCGGCCACGCAGGTCAGGATGCACTCAACGAATGCATGATGGATTTCGGAGGTTTCGAACACAACCTACAGTCGCTGCGCGTGGTCGACGAGCTCGAGGATCACTACGCCGACTTCAATGGACTGAACTTGAGCTTCGAATGCCGCGAAGGCATCCTCAAGCATTGTTCCTACAACAACGCGGTCCAGCTTGGCGAATTGGGTGAACGCTTCATCCGGCGCGAGCAGCCGGGACTCGAGGCGCAACTGGCCAATTTCGCCGACGAGATCGCCTACAACAATCACGATGTGGACGACGGAATTCGCGCCGGCCTCATCACCGTGGAGCAGTTGCTGGGAGTGCCCCTATTCTTCGAGTACCACCAAGAAGTACTGGCAAGATACCCTGACCTCGCGGGCCGCCGTCTCGTGTTCGAAATCCTGCGACGAATGATCGAGCGACTGGTTTCGGACCTGATCGATTCCTCGGCGGAGCGTCTTCGAGATTCCGGGGTTCAATCGATCGCCGATGTGAGGGCGCACCCCAAACCCTTGGTCGGATTCAGCGACGCTACACGGGAACTCAATTATGCCCTCAAGGCATTTCTGCGCGAGCATGTTTACAGGCATTATAAAGTGAGACGCATGACGTCGAAGGCGCGTCGTGTGGTCAGCGCGCTCTTCGATGCATTTTTCAACGATCCGAGCCTGATGCCCGACGAACACCGGGAAACCGGCTCGCGCTTGGAGCTTGCGCAAGGAACCGCGGGCCGGGCGCGCGCGGTTGCCGACTATATCGCGGGAATGACCGACCGCTACGCCATTCTCGAACACCGCCGGTTGTTCGATCCGAGCGAGCGAACATGAAAGCCGTATTGAAGAACGATTTGCTGCTCCGCGCGCTGCTGCGGGAACCGACGCCCCGGCGGCCCATTTGGCTGATGCGACAGGCGGGACGGTATCTGCCGGAATATCGCGCCAGCCGTGCGCGTGCCGGGAATTTCCTGGCGATGTGCACGAATCCGCAAATCGCCTGCGAAATCACCCTGCAGCCCATCGATCGATTCCCTCTCGATGCCGCCATCCTGTTTTCCGACATTCTGACCATTCCGCATGCAATGAATCTTGGCCTCGATTTCACGGCCGGCGAGGGCCCTAAGTTCGAGCGGCCGGTGCGCTCCGCCGCCGACGTCGATAAGCTCGGGGTCCCGGATCCGGGCGCTGAACTTCGATACGTAATCGATGCCGTGGCGCTGATCCGCCGGGAACTCGACGGCCGCGTGCCCTTGATCGGTTTCGCCGGAAGTCCCTGGACGGTGGCTACGTACATGGTCGAAGGGGGCGGCAGCAAGACCTTCGGTCTCATCAAGCGGATGATGTACGAGTCCCCCCAGGTCCTTCACCGCTTGCTCGATGTGCTTGCGCGATCCACCGTCTTGTACCTCAACGCGCAGATTGCGGCCGGTGCGCAAGCCGTCATGTTGTTCGATACCTGGGGCGGCGTGCTGACACCGGCACAGTACCAAGAATTCTCGCTGAGCTACATGGCCGCGGTGGTCGACGCCCTGACGCGAGCGAGCGATGGGCGCCGCGTCCCCAACATCGTGTTCACCAAGGGCGGTGGCGCATGGCTGGGGAAAATCGCGGCAATCGGCTGCGACGCCGTCGGCGTCGACTGGACGACCGATCTTGCGTCAGCCCGCAAAGCGGTGGACGGGCGGGTCGCCTTGCAGGGCAACCTCGATCCGTCGGCGCTGTTCGCGCCCCCGGCAACGTTATGCGCCGAAACGCGCCGAGTGCTCGACAGCTATGGAGCCGGACCGGGTCACGTGTTCAACCTCGGCCATGGCATCACGCCCGACGTCGAGCCGGAACGCGTTGCAATGCTGGTGGAGACGGTGCAGAACTACGTCTTGACGTAAGGAGTCGGCCGGACGGCCGAATTAGTCGATGCACTACCAGACCCGGCGCGCAGCTCGTCCCGCAGTGCTCTGCGCAGAATCTTGCCCACGTTGGTTTTCGGTAGTTCGTCGCGGAAATACACGTGTTTCGGAACTTTGTAGCCGGTGAGCTGGGTGCGGCAATGCGTGATCAACGATTGAACGGTGAGCGCCGGGTCCTTCTTCACCACGAAAAGCGCTACCACCTCGCCGGAGACTTCGTCTGCTTGCGCAACGGCCGCAACTTCCAGCACGCCGGGATGTTCGGCGGCTACGGCCTCGACTTCGTTTGGGTAGACGTTGAAGCCGGAGACCAGGATCATGTCCTTCTTGCGATCCTCGATGAAGACGAAACCCGCGGCGTTGATGCGGCCGATGTCGCCGGTGCGAAGCCAGTCGCCGAACATCACTTTTTCGGTCTCGTCGGGTCGGTTCCAGTAACCACGCATGACTTGCGGCCCGAATACGCAGATTTCCCCCACAGCATTGGTGGCCACTTCCTTGCCGTCGTCATCGCGAATCGAGACATCGGTCGAGGGGATGGGCAGCCCGACGCTGCCGTTGAAATCGGCGCCGATGGGATTGGCGGTCGCGACCGGCGAGGTCTCCGTCAGCCCCCACCCTTGCGTCATCACGCAGCCCGTGACCTTCTTCCAACGTTCCGCGACGACCCCTTGCAGGGCCATGCCGCCGGCAAAAGAAACCCGTAGGGAGCTAAAGTCTATGGTTTCGAAACCGGGCGCGTGGAGCAGGCCGTTGAAGAGCGTGTTGACGCCGCTGATGAAATTGAATTTGTGTTTCTTGAGCTCCGCCACGAAACCTGGAAAATCCCTCGGATTGGTTATCAGCACGTTGCATGCGCCGAACGGCAGGAAGGCGAGGCAATTCGTGGTGAGCGCAAAGATGTGATACAGCGGCAATGCGGTGATGATGACGCGGGCCCCTCCTGCTCGCATGGCGGGAAATATCCAGGCGGTGGTCTGCAGAACATTGGCGACCATATTTCGATGGGTGAGTACCGCCGCCTTGGCGATGCCGGTGGTGCCGCCGGTATACTGCAGGAACGCGATGTCATCCGGGCCGAGTGACGGGGGAGCGAGCTTGAGACCGAGGCCGGAAGAGAGCGCGCTCTTGAACGTCATCGCGCCCGGCATGTTCCATTTCGGAATCTGCTTGCGGACATGACGCAACACGAAATTCACGATGAGACCCCGCGGCCATCCGAGGAGGTCGCCGACGCGCGTCACCAATACTTTTTTGAGGCCGGTGCGCGGCAGCACTTGCTGCAGCACATGTGCGAAATTCTCGACGATCACGATACATTTCGCTCCGGAGTCCGTGAGCTGGTGTTCCAGTTCGCGAGCGGTATACAATGGGTTGGTATTGACGACCACCATGCCGGCGCGCAGTACGCCGAACAAGGCGATCGGATATTGCAAGACATTGGGCATCATCAATGCGACCCGGTCGCCCGCCACCAAGCCGGATTTTTTCTGCAGCCATGCGGCAAACGCCTTGGTCAGCTCATCGAGCTGCGCGAAGGTCAGGGTCGCGCCCATATTGGAATAGGCCGGCTTGTTGCCGTGAGTCGCGACGGCTTCGTCGAACAGGTCCCTGATCGAGGCATACTCGTCGGGGTCGATGTCGGTCGGCACACCGGCCGGATACTGTTGTAGCCAAGTTCGCTGCACGCGGGATCACTCCTCGTTTTTGTCCCGCGTGTATAGCACCGGTTCGGGGTGCCAGCAACGTTCTTCGTCCAGCGGAGTAAACTCCAAGACCTATGAGCGACGAGTCGGACATTGCCGAAGATGAAATCATTCGTTCGTGGCATGTCAACGCGGAGCCGTGGACCGAGGCCGTACGATCCCAAAGTATTGCAAGCCGCAAGTTAGTGACCGATAAGGCCATCGTCGATGCCGTACGCAGCGTCGATCCGCGCCGCGTGCTCGATATCGGCTGCGGCGAGGGGTGGCTGGCGCGGGCTCTGCGCGGCCTCGGCGTCAACGTGTTCGGAATCGACGTCGTCCCGGCATTGATCGCGGAAGCGAAGCGGCACGGCGGCGGCGATTTCGAGATCCATTCCTACCGCGACTTCGCATCTCGGCGAGCGAATTTTGGATCGTTCGACGCTGCCGTGTGCAATTTCTCCCTTTTGGGCCGAGAATCCGTGGAATCGCTCCTAGGCACCGTTGGAATGTGCCTGAACGCTCCTGGATACCTTATCGTGCAAACATTGCATCCCGTAGCCGCATGCGGCAGTCAGCCCTATGAAGATGGCTGGCGCGCGGGCAGCTGGAGCGGATTCAGCCCGGATTTCACCGATCCCGCCCCCTGGTTTTTTCGCACACTGGCAAGTTGGTATGCGATGCTGCGGCGGTGTGGGTTCGACGTCGTCGAATGCCGCGAGCCGACGGTCCGCGGCGCGACGATTCCCTCTTCCATCATCTATATATGTAGTCAACGCAGCACGGCGGCCCTGGTATGAGAATTTCTTTGTGGTGGGTACTGGGCGCGTTAGTTGCGCTGTCAGGTTGCGTCCACGGGCGTGGTTGTCTTCTCCTCCAGCCTGTCAAACACACGTTGACGGGGCGCATCCATTTCCGCTCTTTTCCGGCCAATGACGGCATCGACAATGTGCCGGTGCTAATCCTCGATAGCACCGCCTACGTATATTCGCCGGCGCATAGTTACCAATGCATGTCGGCCACCGACGTCCAGCTCGTCGGCGTGTCCGAGTTTCCGGAGAACATCATCGAAAACTCGCATGTCAGCGTGCACGGCTCCTTGTTCGAGGCAACTTCCGCGCATGAATACACGCGTTTTCTGATCAACGTAGCGTCGCTGCTGCCGCTCAACACGACTCGGTAGGCGGTAGGCGCTGCGAGAAGGTTGGCTTCGACGCGAATCGGTTTACACTTCAAGGGGCGGCTGGAATCACATGAGGGGGTAAATTTTATGAAAAAAACCAATTTCGTTGTCTTGGCGGCACCACTACTGATGTTCGCGTTGGCGCTGCCCAGCCACGCCGATACCACCAATCCGACCACTTGCAAGGATGGCACGACCTCCGCCGCTACCGGCAGAGGCGCTTGCAGCGGCCACGGTGGCGTCCAAAAAGCGGCCAAGAGCACTGCCGCGGCGACTACGGGGAATGCAACGGCAGCCACGGCGGCAGCACCGGCAGCGACCCCGACGCCTTCGGGGGCGGCGTCACCGTCCGCGCCTGCGGCGACCGCCGCGAAGTCGACGGCTTCCGTATCGAAGTCCGTGCCTTCTGCACCCGCCGGCAACACCGATCCGACCGGCGCAACCGCCAAGTGCAAGGACGGAACCTATTCGAAATCCAAGCACCACTCGGGCACCTGCTCTCATCATGGCGGCGTCGCCAACTGGCTGACCACCCCTCAATAGCTGACGCAGCGCTCGCACCGGGATGGTGCGAGCAGTGTTTCCCTACCGCCGCCCGTTCACTTGTGCAGGATGGGCTTCAGACTCGGCCACGCGTTCGCCAGGAGTTTGGGCTGGCCGAGTTCATTGGGATGGACGCCGTCAGCCTGCATCAGATTGGGCGCGAGCGCGATGTCGGCCAGCAGAAAGGGCACCAACGGCACCTTTTTCTCGTGCGCCACATCGGCGAATACCGAGCGAAATTTCTCTGTGAATTCAGGGCCATAGTTGGGCGGTATGCGCATGCCCAGCAGCAGCACCCGCGTACCTGCGCCCTCCGATAAATCGACCATCTTGGCGAGATTGGCGCGCATCTGATCGATCGGCAGTGCACGCAAACCGTCATTCCCGCCCAGCTCGATAATCACGATTTGGGGGTGGTGCACCGACAGCGCCCGGGGTAACCGAGCCAGGCCACCGGCGGTGGTTTCGCCGCTAACGCTGGCGTTGATGACTTGGTAACCGTACCCTTCAGCCTTGAGTTTCGCCCGCAGCATCTCCACCCATCCCAGTTCGACGTGCGTCAGTCCGTAACCGGCACTGATGCTATCGCCGAATACGAGAATCGCGGGCGTCTCGGCTCTGGCTGAGAATCCTGCAATAACCAACATCAATAGGACAAAAGGCCGTTTCACAGGCGCTCCCGATGCAAGATCAAATCGTTCTCGAAGCTAGAAATGTATCCAAGACGGTATCCAGTCCCGAAGGTTCGCTGACCATTCTCGCCGATGTGAGCCTCAGAGTGCGATCGGGCGAAACCCTGGCGATCGTCGGCGCTTCGGGCGCCGGAAAATCAACCTTGCTCGCTCTGCTGGCCGGCCTCGATTCTCCGAGCACCGGACAGGTACTGATTGCGGGCATCGATTTAACTCAACTGGACGAAGACGGCCGCGCGGCCATTCGGGGCCGCCACGTGGGGTTTGTGTTCCAATCCTTTCACCTGATCCCATCGCTCACTGCGATTGAAAACGTCATGCTGCCGCTCGAACTCGCGAGCCGACCGGACGCCCGTCAGGTGGCTGCCCGAGCGCTGGCCGACGTGGGCCTGACCCCGCGGGCGTCGCACTACCCCAGACAACTGTCCGGCGGCGAACAGCAGCGCGTGGCGATCGCCCGCGCGTTCGTGACACACCCGGCGGTGCTGTTCGCCGATGAGCCCACGGGTAATCTCGACACCGCAACCGGACAAAGGATCACCGACCTTCTGTTCGAACTCAACCGTAGTATCGGCAGCACGCTGATTCTGGTGACCCACGACCGCTCGCTGGCGCAGCGTTGCGCCCGCATGCTGGAACTCGACGCCGGCCATGCGGTGAGCTGACGCCCATGCCAATCCTACGTTTTGCCTTACGAAATCTCTGGCGCGATCTCAAATCCGGCGAGCTATCGGTGTTGCTGCTGGCATTGTCGGTGGCGGTGCTGTCGTTGACGGCCGTCGGGTTTTTCACCAGCCGCATCTCGCAGGGTGTGCGCGCACAGGCGGCCGAGGTACTCGCGGCCGATTTGCGCTTGGAATCTCCAAATCTCATCCCGCCGCGCTATTTTTCCGAAGCGCAAAAGCGTGGGCTCGAGAGTGCGCAAATCGTGTCCTTTCCGACGGCCATATTCAATGGCGACTCGAGTCAGCTCGCCGCTCTCAATGGCGTTACGGCCGACTATCCGTTGCGCGGCCACATGCGGATCGCGGACGCGCCGTTCGGGATTGCCCGAACTACAGATCGCATCCCCCCTGTCGGCGAGGTATGGATCGACGCGCGTATCATCGCCCAGTTGAAAGTGTCCTTGGGGGACACGCTGCGCATCGGGGCGGGTTCGTTTCGGGTGACGGAGGTTCTCGACTACCGGCCAGACCAAGGCACGGGCTTCGTCAATCTCGCACCCGCCGTGCTGTTGAATTACGCGGACATCGGAGCGACACAACTCATCCAGCCCGGCAGCCGAGTCACTTATTCGGGGTTGTTTGCCGGCCCTGCAGCCGCGGTGAACGAATTCCGCGAGTATTTGAATGCCAACAAGGCCGCCGGCGAACGGCTGCGCGAAGTGGACGAGTCGAGTCGGCAATTGAATTCAGCCATCGATCGCGCGAGTCGATTTCTCAACCTCGCGAGCCTCGCATCGGTGTTGCTGGCTGCGGTTGCCGTCGCGATGGGTGCGCGCCGCTATGCAAAGCGTCACATCGATACGGTCGCGCTGATGAAATGCATGGGGGCATCGCAAGCCTTCGTCTTGTCGATTTCCATCATAGAGCTGACGCTGCTTGCGATCGCGGCGGTCGCGGTGGGCGCGGCGCTCGGATACCTGGCCCAGTCGGGACTGGCCTGGCTGCTGCGCGACTTGATTCGAACCGAACTTCCGGCGGCGTCGCTGGCGCCGCTTCCCATCGCGCTCGTTACCGTCATGGCCATGTTGATCGGCTTCGCCTTGCCGCCGTTGCTGCAATTGAAGAATACGCCGCCCGGCCGAGTTCTCCGAAAATCGGTGACGGCGCCGCCGCTGCGATTCGGTATTTCCTATGTCTTGGCGCTCGTCGCATTGTTCGCCATTCTATGGAGTCTGGTACGGGACACCGAACTCGTGGTGAGCGTGCTTGCCGGAGTTTTAGGGGTGGGCGTCGTTCTGACGGGTGCGGGGTACGGTCTGGTACGTCTGACCGGTCGCTTGCGCGGCGGCGTAGGCATTGCGTGGCGTTACGGTCTTGCCAATGTCTCGCGGCGCGGCGGCGGCAGTGTCGTGCAAATCGTCGCCTTTGGTCTGGGGCTGATGGTGCTGCTGCTGCTCGCCGTCGTACGCGGCGATCTGCTCGCCGATTGGCGTCGCAGCCTGCCGGCCAATGTGCCCAACAACTTCCTCATCAATATTCGCCCTGAAGAGCGCCAACCGCTCGAGGATTTCTTGAAGTCGCATGATCTGGGTCAGCCGCAGATGTACCCCATGGTGCGCGCGCGCATGACGGCCATCAATTCCGTGGCCGCAGCGTCGGTCAAGTTGAAAGGCGACAGTGGACGCGGGTTTCTCGAACGCGAGCAGAACCTGACCTGGGCCGCAACGCTCATGGACGACAACCAGCTCATTGAGGGGCGCTGGTGGGGGCCGCAGGACGCCGGCAAACCGCTGGTGTCCATTTCGTCCGAATATCAGGAGGCTTTGCATTTGAAACTGGATGACAAACTCACCTTCGACGTCGCCGGCGAGACCCTGACGGTGCAAGTCGCGAGCATCCGCAAAGTGCGATGGGACAGCTTCCGGCCGAATTTCTTCTTGGTATTCCCGCCGAAGCTGCTGGATGGCGCGGCCGGTACCTACATGACCAGCGTCTATTTGACGCCCACACAGCGTCCGGCGCTCGTCGACCTGGTGCGGCAATTCCCGACTGTCTCGGTATTCGACGTCGACGCCATCCTGAAGCAGATCCGCGACATCATGGATCGCGCGTCGCTGGCCGTGCAATACGTGTTTCTTTTCACATTGGTTGCCGGGGTCGTGGTGTTGCTCGCGGCGGTACAGTCGACCCGGGACGAGCGCCGCTACGAGAGCGCAATGCTGCGCACGTTGGGCGCCAGCCGCGGCACGGTGCTGCAGGGTGTCGCCGCCGAGTTCTCCGCCCTTGGCTTTCTATCCGGCACCCTCGCCGCGTTCGGCGCCACCGGCGTCGGTTGGATACTGGCGCGCCGTCTCTTCAATCTGCAGTTCGCGCTCGACCCGTGGGTATGGGTAGTGGGCCTGGTCTGCGGTACGATTCTCGTGGGTTTGAGCGGTACCCTGGCGACGCGCCGCGTGGTCAACACGCCGCCGATCGTGACGCTGCGCGATGATTGATCGATGCGCGAGCATGGATCGATGCGCGACCATGGATCAATGCGCGACCATGGATCAATGCGCGACCATGGATCAATGCACGTCTAGGATCAGCCATCCTTCCGCGATCGGGTTGCCGCGAAACGGCAGCGCTTCGATGCGGACATTGTAGCGGCCGGCTGCGAGGCCCGTGGTGTTGAACGTCAGCCGCAATTCGCCGTTCGAGTCCTTGAGTAGATTGTTGAGTATCAGCGCTCGTCCTTGATCTTGCTTATCGACGATCATGCGAAATTGCATCACCTTTGAGTAGCTCAAGTCGATGTGCAGGTCGACGAGCTGCGGGGCGCTGCGGCTCACGGTGATTCGTGTCTTGTCGACGCCCGGCGCTCGATCCGGCGACACGCGCAGGTCGCTTTGGGTGGCAGGCTGTACCAGCGAGCCCTGCTGCATACGGGTGCGCGTGTCATCGAGCTCGCTCCGCACCAACACGAGCTTGCCGAAGAGAGCCCAGAACCCCGCCAAACTCACCAGTGCGATCACGCCCAAGACGATGGACACGTAAGGAGCTTTCCACCAAGGCGGCTGCGGCTCGCGCAGGTCGAGGGGCTGGCCGCTGGCTTCCAGCAGTTTGAGAGTTGCCTGAGCACGTTCGGATAACTTCAGACCATCCAAGTAGCCGGGATTCGCCCGGCACCAGTTCTCGAGATCGCGAGCACCTTTGACGGGTAGCTTGTGCTCCAAATAGCGCTCGATGAGCTGGTGATCCTCGATGAATTTCGCATCGAAGCGCGCTGCGGGCTGCGGACTACCTTGTACGATGGTGTTTGCGTTCATGATGGGATTTCCTTTCGTCAACCATCTTGCCGGGTCCGGAGCGCAGAATATGTGAAATAATTGGCAGAAGCGCCAGCACTCAGGCGGCCGGCGAGACGGCCATCACAATTTGCGGCTGTATTCGGCCCCGAGCCACACCTGCCGCACGGCAAAACACACCGCGCCAAGCGGCAAAACACACCTGCCTCTCCATCGCCGGGCGTCGTCACTCCGCGCCAGCGGCACCAGCTAGGCTTTACTCGCCATGACTTTCTCGAGCACGTCGCAAACCGCAGAGATGACTGCGCCACGCGTGCTCGACTTGCGCCAGACGGCGCCCACCGTGCGCGTCGGCGCCGGCTTGGCGAATTGGCGTATGGTGAGTCCCCGTTGAGACCCGAACGGTGATTCGACGGCCGTTTCCGGAAGCAATGTAACGCCGAGCCCGGCCACGACCATCTGACGCAGGGTTTCCAAACTCGTGGCGCGAAAGTCCTCGGCCTCGCGAATATCGATCCGGCTGCATACCTCCAAGGCTTGGTCGCGCAGGCAATGACCATCTTCCAGCAGCAACAGCGTTTGCCCCTTGAGATCCTGAACCTTGATGGTCGACTTGGCCGCTAGGGGGTGATTGTTGGGCAGCGCTACGGTGAACGCCTCTTTGTAGAGTTCGCGCGCCTCCAACCCATCCTGTGCGATTGGAAGCGCCACGATGCCGGCGTCGATTTCGCCGTCGCGCAAACGCTTGAGCAGCGGTTCGGTCTGATGCTCATACAGCATCAGCCCCAGATGCGGCAGGGCTTTGCGGATCTTCTGCATGATCCGCGGCAACAGGTAGGGACCGATAGTGGGGATCAATGCCAACTTGAGCTTGCCGGCGAATGGGTCAGTGTTGCTGCGCCCCAATGCGACGATTTCATCGCTGTCGGCGAGCATGCGGCGGGCGCGCACGACTACTTGCTTGCCCACCTCGGTGAGTTGTACGTTCTTCGGCTGCCGCTCGACCAGTTTGACGCCCAGATAGTCCTCCAACTTCTTGAGCTGCGCCGACAGCGTCGGTTGGCTGACAAACGTGCGTTCGGCCGCCTTGCCGAAGTGCCCGGTATCGGCGAGCGCCACCAAATATCTGAGGTCCTTGAGATTCATCGTAGCGCACCGAAAGTGACCGCACTAGATAGATGGAGTCTATCAGAGTGATGAATTTAATCAATTATAACAATGATTATTTGTGGCATCCTAAGCACCTTCTCCCGTAAAAACTGCTGAGGATATGCAATGTCTCTAATCAATACCGCAATCAAACCCTTCAAGGCCACCGCCTATCACAATGGTAAGTTCGTACCGGTGACCAACGAGGATCTGAAGGGCAAATGGTCCGTTTTCGTGTTCTATCCGGCCGACTTCACGTTTGTCTGTCCGACCGAACTCGGCGATCTGGCCGACAATTACGCAGCGTTCAAGAAATTGGGAGTCGAGATCTACGGCGTGTCCACCGACACTCATTTCACGCACAAGGCCTGGCACGACACGTCGGAAACGATTGCAAAGGTGCAGTATCCGCTGATCGCCGACCCGACCCTCGCGCTGTCGCGCAATTTCGAGGTATTGATCGAAGAAGAAGGCCTCGCGTATCGCGGCACTTTCGTCATTGACCCGGCGGGCCACATCAAAATCATCGAAGTGCATGACAACGGGATCGGGCGCGATGCGAAGGAGTTGCTCCGCAAGGTCCAAGCGGCGCAGTACGTCGCATCCCACCCGGGCGAAGTGTGCCCGGCGAAGTGGACGCCCGGCGCCGAAACATTGTCGCCTTCCCTGGATTTGGTGGGCAAGATCTGATCGACCGCGGGTCTCAGCCGGCGGGTGCCGTGCGCACGACATTCGTGCTCACGGCCACCTTGCCGCCGCTGAGCGAAAGCAATTCAAGGTAAACGCCATGCTCGAAGCCAATCTCAAAACGCAGTTGAAAGGTTATCTGGAACGGCTCGTTCAGCCGGTCGAGATCATCGCGTCAGTCGATGACAACGACAAGTCCCGAGAAATGCTCGAGCTGTTGCACGACATCGTCTCGCTATCGCCTCTGGTCACGCTCGATCCGGAACGCGACGAGACCCAGGTGAAGCCATCCTTTGCGCTGCGCCGTCCCGGTCAAACTCCGCATGTGCGTTTCGCGGGTTTGCCGATGGGCCACGAATTCACGTCCTTGGTGCTGGCTTTGCTCCAGGCGGGGGGGCATCCCTCGAAGGCAGCTCCGGCGGTTCTCGAGCAGATACGCGGGCTCGATGGGGAATTCAATTTTGAGACATTTGTTTCATTGACGTGTCAGAGCTGCCCCGACGTAGTCCAGGCGCTGAATTTGATGGCGGTGGTAAACCCTAAGATTCGTCACACCATGATCGATGGCGCGTTGTTCCAGGACGAGGTCGAGCGGCGGCAGATCATGGCGGTCCCTACCGTGTTCTTGAACGGCGAGCCCTTTGGCCAGGGCCGCATGGAACTCGAAGAGATCGTCTCCAAGCTCGACGCCGGAGGTGCGGAGCGTGAGGTCGCGCGATTCAATGCCAAGGCTCCCTTCGATGTGCTGGTTGTGGGCGGCGGTCCCGCCGGCGCGGCTGCCGCGATCTACGCGGCCCGCAAAGGCATCCGTACGGGCATCGCGGCGGAGCGTTTGGGCGGTCAGCTGCTGGATACCGTGGGCATAGAGAATTTCATTTCCGTCAAGGAGACCGAAGGCCACAAGCTCGCCACCGGGCTCGAACAGCACGTCACCACCTATGATGTGGATGTGATGAATCTGCAGCGGGCCGAGGCGCTGATTCCCGGCAATATGATCGAGATTCGACTGACGAACGGCGTCGCGTTGAAGGCGAAGTCGGTGGTCATCGCCACGGGCGCACGCTGGCGAGAAATCAATGTGCCGGGCGAGCGCGAATACCGCAACCGCGGCGTGGCGTACTGTCCCCATTGCGACGGCCCCTTGTTCAAGGGCAAGCGAGTCGCCGTCATCGGCGGCGGCAATTCAGGCGTCGAGGCAGCCATCGATCTGGCCGGACTGGTCAGTCACGTCACGGTCATCGAGTTCGACGCCCAATTGCGGGCGGACGCCGTGCTGACGCGTAAACTGCACAGTCTGCCGAACGTGACCGTCATTACCAGCGCCCAAACCACCGACGTCATCGGTGACGGTCAGCGGGTGACCGCCCTGAAGTACAAGGACCGGCAGAGCGGGGCAGCGCATACGGTCGAACTCGCCGGGGTGTTCGTGCAGATCGGCCTGGTGCCGAACACCGACTGGCTCAAGGGCACGGTCAAACTGTCGCCGCATGGGGAGATTGAGGTCGACGCTCGTGGCCAGACCTCGGTACCCGGCGTATTCGCGGCCGGTGACTGCACCATCGTGCCCTACAAACAAATCGTGATCGCGATGGGCGAGGGTGCCAAAGCTTCATTGAGCGCCTTCGATCATCTGATTCGCTCACCGCTGCCCGCGGCCGCAGCTGCGTGATGTCCCCGTAGCGCACCGGCAACATCGGCGCAGGCAGGGCGCAGCGGCGGCTGTACAATAGGGGGCCCCAACCAAGAGCGTTGCCATGCCGTCAGTTGCTCCCCACACCAGAATGTCCAGCGGCGTCGTGGTGGTGAGCGTGCTCGAGCGGAAGCTGAAATTCCTGCTGCTGAGGGCCTATCGTAACTGGGATTTCCCGAAAGGACTCGTCGAGGCGGGCGAGTCGCCAATCGATGCCGCCGTTCGCGAAGTGCGCGAGGAAACCACCCTGGACGACATTTCCTTCGACTGGGGCATGGTGTTCATGGACACCGGCCCTTACAACAAGGGGAAGATCGCCCGCTATTACATTGCGCGAAGCAAGGAAACGCATATCGAGCTGCCCATTAACCCGGACCTGGGCGCGCCCGAGCACCACGAGGCGAGATGGGTCGAGTACGCGGGCGCGCTGTCAATGGTCTCGCCGCGCTTACAGCCGGTCGTGCGCTGGGCCTACGGCGTGGTGAATCATGGGGCCATGCGGCCGCAGTCGAATGATTCGCCGACTCAGGTCAATTGAGCGGGTGCCCGTGCCTTTTCGAGCACGTCGCCGCGGGCGACTGTAACCGTAGCGGCACGATCAACGGTTCCCTACCGGCGTTGACCCACAGCGGCCGGTCGTCCTGTAAGCAGCTCAGCGGTAGGGCCGAACGACCACGATGGGCGCTGGGGCAACCACGGCCACGCGCGGGCCGTAATATCCCCGGTGATAGCCGTACGGCGCCACAACACAGCCGGACATGACCACAAAACTCATGGGAATCAATAACTTATATATCGCTTTCATGACCGTCCCTCCTGGGAATTGTTGCGTCTCAGGAAGAACAACGCTGGGCTCGCCGGAGGGATGACAGTATTAACAATCGTTAAGGCGCGTGGCGGGCTGCCGATCATGCCAGTGTGTGAAAAACCTTCTGCACGTCATCGTCCTGTTCGAGTTTGTCGATCAACGCCAAGACTTCAGCGGCTTGATCCTCGGGTAGCTCGACCGGGACGGAGCAGATGTATTCATGCTCCGCCGACAGCGGTGCAATGCCCCGCGCTTCGAGCGCTTCCTGAAGCTTGCCAAAATCGTTGAAGGCGCAGCGAATGACCAATTGAGGCTCGCCCTTTTCGCCCGTGCTCTCTCCCATTTCCTCCAAGCCGTGGTCGATGAGGTCCAGCTCGAGTTCGTCTTGGTCCTTGACGCTCCCTGGATCCAAGCGAAAAACGCCCATTTTCTTGAACAGAAAGCTGACGCTGCCGGTGTTGCCGAGATTGCCGGCGCCCTTGGTGAAAATATTACGCAAGCTGCCGACCGTGCGGGTCGGGTTGTCGGTGGCGGTTTCCACCAATAGCGCCACGCCATGAGGAGCATAGCCCTCGTAAAGGACTTCCAGATAGTTTGCAGCTTCCTTACCGGATGCGCGACGGATCGCCGCATCGGTTTTATCCTTCGGCATATTCACGGCGCGCGCGTTCTGTAGAATACGCCGCAGCGTGGGGTTCGCTGCCGGATCGGGCCCGCCCGAATGGACCGCAATCGCAATATCTTTGGCCACCCGGGTGAACTGTTTCGCCATCCGGTTCCAACGAGCGAACATCGCGTGTTTTCTAACTTCGAATATACGACCCATGATTTTGCATCCTACTCAGCCACCGTTGTGGCGTTGTTCAGGACGCGCATGGTAGCAATACCGGTTCAAACCGCTAGACTTGCGGTTACTTCTCCGAGGCGATTTCTATGAGTGCAGTCCCAGTGGGTGAAAACCCGGTACCCGCGAGTTTCCGCGATCTCGCGTTGTCGGAGCCCGTCCTGCGAGCCCTCACCGACGTGGGTTACGAGTCGCCCTCGCCCATCCAGGCCGCGACCATTCCGGTACTTCTCTCAGGAGCCGACATGCTCGGCCAGGCGCAAACCGGCACGGGCAAAACCGCCGCGTTCGCCTTGCCGGCGCTGTCTCGGATCGACTTGTCGAAGCACGAGCCGCAGGTGCTGGTCCTCGTGCCGACACGCGAACTCGCCCTACAGGTGTCCGAGGCTTTCCTTCGCTATGCCGCGCACATCAAGGGTTTCCATGTGCTCCCCATCTACGGCGGTCAAAGTTATCAGCCGCAGCTGAACGCCTTGCGCCGGGGCGTGCACGTGGTTGTGGGCACGCCGGGCCGCGTCATCGATCATATGAACCGAGGCACCTTGAAACTCAGCGGCCTCTCGCTCCTGGTATTGGACGAGGCCGACGAGATGCTGCAGATGGGCTTTGTCGACGCGGTCGAGAGCATCCTCGAACAAACGCCGCCGCAGCGGCAGGTGGCGCTGTTTTCGGCGACCATGGCCGCGCCGATCCGCCGCATTGCGGCCAAGCATCTGCGCTCGCCCGTCGAAGTCACCATCAAGAGCAAGACCAGCACCGCCACCAATATCCGCCAGCGCTATTGGATGGTCAGTGGCATGCACAAGCTGGATGCTCTCACGCGGATTCTCGAGGCCGAGACCTTTGACGGCATGCTGGTGTTCACGCGCACCAAGCAATCTACGGTGGAACTTGCCGAAAAGCTCGAAGCGCGCGGATTCTCCGCCGCGCCGCTCAACGGCGACATTCCGCAACCGCAGCGCGAGCGGACGGTAGCGCGCCTGAAAGCCGGGCAGATCGACATTTTGGTGGCCACCGACGTCGCCGCCCGGGGACTCGATGTCGAACGTATCGGCCACGTCGTCAACTACGACGTGCCATACGACACTGAGTCTTACGTGCATCGCATCGGTCGGACCGGCCGTGCAGGGCGCAAGGGCGAGGCCATACTTTTCATCGCGCCGCGCGAACGCAACATGCTTCGCGCGATCGAACGCGCTACCCGGCAGGTCATCGAACCGATGAACCTGCCGACGGTCGACGCGGTCAATGCGTTGCGTATCTCCAAGTTCAAACAGCGGGTTATCGAGGCCATCGCGGAGGCCGATGCGAAGGCATTGCGACCGGTAGTGGAGCAGCTGGAGGCGGAAACGGGTTTGCCGCTCATCGATATCGCGGCTGCTCTTGCGGCCATGGCCCAAGGCACGACGCCGTTGCTGTTGGGAGGCAAGGGTGATCGCCGCGACGAAGCGCCGGGCGTCGCTGCACGGAGCGGTCCGCCGTCGAGCGGAGGCGCAGCGCCCTTTGACGAGCGAACGGAGCGACCTCGCTCCTTCGAGCGATCGCAAGCGCCCGAGCGGATCCAGGCGCCCGGCCGCCCCCAGGCGCCTGAGCCGTTGCAGTCCGCCGAACGTCCTTCCTCAAGCGAGCGGCGGCGACCGACCGAGCGATATTCCGAGCCGGATCGAGCGTCATCGGCGGAGCCACCGCGAAAACCCCGGCCCAAAGCTGCGGGCAGTCTGATGGAAACTTTTCGCATTGAAGTCGGGTCTACCCACGGAATCAAACCGAGCAATGTCGTTGGTGCAATCGCCAACGAGGCGGGAATCGAGGGCGTACACATAGGGCGCATCGACATTCGAGAGGATCACAGCTTCGTCGACTTGCCAGAAGGCATGCCCAAGCAGATATTCAAGGTGTTGCAGAAAGTCTTGGTGGCGGGCCGGGAATTGCGGATCAGCAAGGTGAGCGAAAAATCGCTCGGGCTGCACCAGCCCGGGTCGCAGCAGGCCAAGCCCCCACGAGATTCGGGACGGCCCGTTAAGCTGGGGCTTCGCGCGCCTGACCAGAGCACCGAACGGAAGATGTTGGGCCGGCGGATCACCCCGGCCCGCAACAAAAGGGATTGATCGCTTTTTAACAGCAGAGGAGTCGAGTCATGGGTAAAGGCATGGATCGAAAGAAAGAAGACAAGAAGAAACCAACCAAGACGCTGGAAGAGAAGCGCGCCGCGAAGAAGGAAAAGAAGCAAGCCAGGGGCTAGGCGCGGAGACCACGCGTGCGCGGGCCGGAGAGCTCGCGAATCGGATAGCGAAGCACGGTAGACACCTCGTTCTTGACCAAGGAACCGTCTTTCGCGAGGCGTCCGTATTCGGGCAGGTGCTGGGTGAGGCTCAGGATCATGGCCCACACCTGCTGCGTTACCGATTGGCTGCAATAGCCGTCCACATTGCACACGCCGATGGAGAGCTCGCGCGCCGTCCGGTGACTTCAACGTAGTCCGTTGATCCGTGAAATTGCGATCCCGGCATCACCTCGGTCAAGACAGAGGTGTTCCAAATCCCCGTTGGAAACGGTTCCGTAATCCAGGAATATGGCTCTCACAGCGGGTTAGAATACCTCGTGAACAACGCCCGTGCCGTAAAATGCCTGATCGCCGCGAACGTGGCGATGTTCTTGTTGCAAACTTTGTCCAAAGGCGGCTTGGACGAGCCGTTGGCCTTGTGGCCGCTGACACCGATCGACGGCCAATCGTACTTTCATGTCTGGCAAATCGTTACTTACGCGTTTCTGCACAGCACCGGCAACATGACGCACCTGCTGTTCAACATGCTCGGGTTATGGATGTTCGGCGCGGAGATCGAGCGCTACGTTGGGCCGTGGCGACTGCTCGCCTGCTACTTCGCATCGGTGATTACCGCTGCGCTCACGCAGCTATTCGTACCGGAGCTGTTAGGTGCGCCGCCGGCGCCCACGATTGGAGCCTCCGGCGGAGTCTTCGGACTGCTCTTGGCATATGCATTATTGTTCCCGCATCGCAAAGTGGTTCCCCTAATCCCGCCCATACCCATGCCGGCCTGGGTATTCGCCACGATCTACGCCGGGGTCGAACTCGCCTTGGGCGTCACCGGCACCCTTTCCGGTATCGCGCACTTCGCGCACCTTGGCGGCATGATCGGCAGCGCGCTGGTTGTCCTGCAGTGGCGTCGCGCGCGCAGCACGCGCTCGAGGTGAACCTTGCAACCGACTGGGGAACTATGAGGATTGAGTACATGACCCGGGGCCTGTATCTGACGCTGCTGGTATGTCTGGCGGTTCCGGCGCACGCCGAGTGGGTGCGACGCGTCACCGATGGCATCATGGGCACGCGAATTACGGTGGAATTGTGGGCGGATGACAAGGAAAAAGCCGATCGAGCAATCGATGCGGTGCTCGACGAAATGCGCCACATCGATGAGTCGATGAGCACGTACAAGCCCACCAGCGAGGTTTCCCAGGTCAACGCCAAGGCCGCCGACGGTCCGATGCCGATCAGCAAAGAGCTATTCGATCTGCTGACCACCGCTAAGGAGTATTCGGTCATCACCGATGGCGCGTTCGACATCACCTATGCCAGCGTCGGCTATATGTACGATTTTCGCAAGCGCGTCCGGCCCACCGAGGGCGAGATCACCAAGGCATTGCCTGCGGTGGACTATCGCCATGTGCTCCTCGACGCCAAGAAGCAGACCGTGCAATTCTCGCAGAAAGGCGTGCGTATCGACCTCGGCGGCATTGCGAAGGGGTACTCGGTGGACCGTGGGATCGACGTCCTCAAGGCGCTCGGCTTCACCCGAGCCTATGTCTCCGCCGGCGGCGACAGCCGAATCATCGGCGATCGATTCGGGAAACCATGGATGGTCGGTATCCGCGATCCCCGAAAGGGAGCCAGCGAAGTCATTACGCGCATACCTCTGGTGGATGCCGCGATCTCCACCTCGGGCGACTACGAGCGCTTCTTCGAGGAGGATGGCGTGCGTTACCATCACATCATTGACCCGCGCACCGGCCATTCGGCCAGTAAAGTGCGCAGCGCCACGGTTATCGGGCCGTACGCCACGCGTACCGATGGGCTGTCCAAAACCGCATTCGTCCTGGGGCCGGAAAAAGCCATGGAGATTTACAATCGAATCGACGACATCGATGCCATCATCGTCAAGCTCGACGGGACGGTGATCTTTTCCAAGGGGCTCGAGCAAGCACACTGATGGCCGGTTTCGTTTAGTACGCGGTGCTTGCGCACCTCGCCCTACAGGCCGCCGCGTGCGCAGCGTTCAATTCGGCCAGACGGCCGAATTAGTCGCGGAAATTGTTGAACTGAAGCGGCACATCGAATTGCGCCTTGCGCAGGAACGCGATGGCTTCTTGAAGATCATCGCGCTTCTTGCCCGTCACGCGAACTTTCTCTCCTTGGATTTGCGCCTGCACTTTGAGCTTCGAGTCCTTGAGCAAACGGGTGACCTTTTTTCCGGTATCGGGATCGATTCCATGCTTGAGCACCACGAGTTGCTTGGCCGTCGCTAGATTCACGACGGGGTCCTTTACCTCGAGGCAGGCGATATCGATGCCTCGCTTGGCGACTCTCAGTTTGAGAATCTCCAGCATCTGTTTCAGCTGAAAGTCCGCCGGCGCACTCATGGTCACGGTCGTTTCATCGAGTTCGAAAGTGGCGTCGGTGCCTTTGAAGTCGAAACGTTGAGTGAGTTCGCGGACGGCTTGGTCGACCGCATTGGTCAACTCATGGGTATCGATTTCGGAAACGACGTCGAATGAAGGCATCTTAAACTTTCACGTACTAGGTTCCGCCAACAGTAGGTCGAGAGTGCTTTTGAATTCACTCACGAATTGTGCGTAGTGCTCGCCGGTCGCGGGCCCGGAAAATCCGGTGTGGATCTTGCGCACCTGCCCCCTTCGGTCGATGAAAATCGTGGTGGGGAAGGCATACACTCGTTCCAACATCGGCAATTTCTTTGCCGCCTCGTCCTTGTCCGAAATGCCGGCAATCAACGTAGTGTACTCGATACCGTAGTGCTTTCTGAATCGCTCCGTGGCCGCGGCGGCGCGATCAAAGTCACCGAAGTGCTCGAACATCAACGAGACGATCTCCAGGCCTTTCGCGCGATAATCACGATAGAGCGGCGCCAGGAAAGCGGCTTCATCATGGCAATTGGGGCACCAGCTTCCCGCCAGCGCGACGACGATGACTTTGTGCTTGAATTCGGCATCCTTCGACGTGATGACATTTCCGGCGAGATCGGGAAATGCGAACTCGAAATCTTTGACTCCGGCACGCATGGTTGTGAGCGAGTACGCGTCGGGCAACGCCGCGTCGGCATCGCGCTTGGCGGTCCAGCGTTCGTGATACGCGGTACCCGACCAAAAATCTCCGGCCAGCGCAGAGGGACGCGCCCGCCCGGGAGGTGCTGATCCGTTCGGTCCAACGATCTTCGCCTTGTACAGGAAGGCGTGTGCGCCGTCGAAGGTAGACAGATAGAGTTCGTCGCCGCGCACCTGCCCGGCAAGGAAGCGATGATCGCCGGTGTCGGTCAAAAAAGTTCCGCTCACGCCGCCGCGCGATTGAGAAAACTCTCCGACGGCCGTTTCCGTTTTGCCGTCGTCTTCGGAGAAGGTCACCGACCAACGACCCGACAGGTCGGCAGTGGCGCCGGGGGATTGCGGAAAGAACCGATAGCGTCGTTCGAATTGCGCGCGTAGTGGAATGCGTTGATCCTTGCCTCCCAGCTTGTCCAAGACGACTTCACCCTGTAATTCGTCGCCCTTCACGTCGGCCGTCAGGCGATTCTCGTAGCCCGGCATTTTGATGTCCAAATGCGAACCCTGTACGGCGACTTCACTCACCTTAAGCCGCTCTCGGCCGTTGACTAGATAGGCGACCCAGCCACTGCCCGCGCGCGTGAGCTCGAGCCCGAAGGGCAGGTCGCCCCCGGGGGATTGCAGGACGACGCGGTAGGTTCCGATTTTCACGCTCGCCTTGACGCTCGCCGAGGCCGCGTCGGATGAAGGCCCGCCAAATGCCGCCCCGCCGCGGCCAAAGGCGGCAAGCGTCAACGCGCACAGACACAGCACCGTGTTCCGCAGCGGCGCCACGACTCCCGACGATTTTGCAACTCTCTTTTGTGCGACGTTCATGGTGTATATTCCGGTACTCAACGATACCCTCGAGCTTGCAAGGTGAATAGTTTCGCATAGCGGCCGTCAGCCGCCATCAACGATTCGTGGCTGCCGCGCTCGACGATACGGCCTTCTTCGAGAACCAGTATCTGGTCGGTCATGCGCACCGTCGAAAATCGATGTGAGATGACGATGGCAATGCGATTGCGCGTCAGTTCCCGGAAGTGTTCGAACACCTCGGCCTCCGCTCCCGCATCGATCGCGGCGGTGGGTTCATCCAACACCAAGATGTCTGCCTCGTTGCGCATGAAGGCGCGCGCCAGCGCGATCTTCTGCCATTGGCCGCCCGACAATTCGCGGCCGTCCTTGAACCATTTGCCGAGCTGCGTGTGATAAGCCGCCGGAAGCTGTTCCACGAATTCAGCGGCCAAGCCTTGCGTTGCAGCGCTCCGCCAGCGCCCTTCGTCGTCGAATGCCCGCACATCGCCGGCCCCGATGTTCTCGCCGACCAACATCTGATATCGGGCGAAGTCCTGGAAGATGACGCCGATCCGTTGCCGCAAGGTAGTCTCATCCCATTCCTGCAGGTCGAGTCCGTCCAAGAGTATTCTTCCCTTGGTCGGCCGATAGAGGCGGGTCAGCAGCTTGATGAGTGTGGTTTTGCCGGAGCCATTCTGTCCGACGAGCGCCAGGCTCTCGCCCGGTTTCACGTGCAGATCAATGTCCGACAGCGCCGCAGTTACCGCGCCGGGGTAGACGAATTCCACGCCCTCGAAGCGGATGCCCTCGCCCGGACGAGGGCCTTGGAGGAGGCTGCCGCCTCTGTGCCCGACGGGTTGCTCGAGATACTCGAAGAGATTCGAAAGATAAAGATTGTCCTCGTACAGACCGCTGACAGCGGACAATGCCGCGCTCACGGCCGTCTGTCCCTGCCTGAATAACATCAAATACATCGTCATCTGGCCCACCGTCATTGCGCCCAGCACGGTTTCGGCGGCGATCCAGGCGTAGCCGCCGTACAGGGTGCACGTTCCAATGAGCCCCAAGCCGAATCCCCAAGCATCGCGGCGCACCGTCAGATCGCGGTCTTCGCGGTACAGGCGAGTGAAAATTTCTCGATACCGATCGAGCAGGCGTGGTCCCAGCTGGAACAGCTTGACTTCCTTCGCGTTGTCCTCACGCGCCAGCACCGACTCCAGATAGATCTGCATGCGTGCTTCGGGAGCGCGCCAGCGGAAAAGCCGGAACGCTTCGCCTGAAAACCTCGCTTCGGCTAGAAACGCGGGCAGACCGGCCAACACCAGGAGCACCACCGCCCACGGCGAGAAGCGGACCAGCAAACCTCCGAACGAGATCAACGAGACGGCGTTTTGCAGCAAGCCAAACGTGCGCATCACCAAACTCAAGGGACGACTCGACGCTTCGCGGCGTGCGCGCGTCAATTTGTCGTAGAACTCGGAATCCTCGAATTGGGTAAGATCCAGGGTCAGTGCTTTTTCGAGGATCATGACGTTGACGCGCTGTCCCAGTTGCGCGCGCAACAACGATTGTGCAAATGAAATCCCGCGCTGCGCCATGGACGTCGCGGCGACCAGGAGCGCCTCGAGCGCGACATACTTCACCACGTCGATGAGAACCGTCGCTCCGGTACGTCGATGCAGATCGGCCGCGTGGATAACCGAATCGACGATCAGAGATCCAACGTACGCAATGCCGGCCGGCAGAATACCCGCGGCCAGCGTCAGCAACGCGAGAGTGATGCTCAATACCTTGTTGGTGGTCCACACGAGCACCAAGGCGCGGCGGCTGTAGGCGAACACCTCGAAAAGTCCACGCTGCAACGTGCCGTTCTCCGGTGTCGAAGCAGCGGCGTGGGGATGGGCGGCCAAGTCCGCTACTTCACCAAGCGCAGGCAGAAAGGATAGCGGTATGGCTTGCCATCACTGACCTGAACGGCAGCGATGATGACCAGCACGAGATTCACGACGCCCAAAAGCCACAGAAAGACGAAGCCAATCAGCGCGAGCGCCAGCACCAAGAATACCAACCCCAGCAGGAATACGGTGATCTGGAAGTTGAGCGATTCCTTCGCTTGCTCGGCGACGAAAGACATGGATTGCCCCTTCGTACGCCAGATGATGAGGGGTCCTAGGATGGTGAACAGCACCAGCCCCCCGAACGGGAAAAAAATCAAACCGGTCCCACCCACCAGCCACAAAAGGCCGCAGAGGTGAGCCGCCATCGCCCAATTGCGCTCTTCACTGCCAAGTTCCGCGCTCATGATTTCCCGTCCATTGTGACGCACGTCGTGATGGGCGCCCCCGACCGCCCAATGCATGGGAGCCGCGTCTATAATGCGCGCACCTTGGAACCGGTATGGCGGACTAGTTGTGAAATTCAAGTCTTTGCTCGAGCGTTGGAAGAAAGAAGCTGTGCCCGTGAAAACGGCCAAAGAATATGCGATCCGCTTGCCGCTGGACGACGCTTCGCGATTGCACGCATTGGCGGCATTGTTCCCGGGGCGGCAAATCGAAGAACTCGTTACCGACTTGCTCCATGCCGGGTTGGACGAAGTTGCCGCAGCCATGCCTTACGAGCCCGGACCGAAGGTCATATCACGGGATGACCAGGGCGACCCGGTTTACGAGGACGTCGGCCTGACGCCGCGTTTCGTCAACCTCACGCGTCAGTTCAAGAAAGGCCTCGAGGCCACGCCCGCCAATCCCGTAAAGCCCCCTTGACGCTGCGTGCTTGGGGCGGCGATACTGTGGCGCTATGTCGACCGCATTCATCCATTTCGACGCGCGATGGTGGTGGCGCACTCCCCCCTAAGGAGTGGGCGCTGGTCGCTTTCGTTTCAATCTAGTTCGTTATTACCCAGAACCCATTTCCGCTCAGACGGTGATGGGTTTTTTGTTGTCTTCAAGTTTTGCTCGAGAGTTCATGAAACCACCCTTCGATATCGCCGCCGACTTGGATACGCCGGTTTCGGCTTATCTCAAATTGGCGCCCTTCAAGCCGCGGTTCTTGCTGGAGAGCGTTGAAGGCGGAGAGCGCTTGGCGCGCTATTCGTTCATCGGCTTCGGCGACTGCTTGGAGGTTCGCCTGGACTCGGCCGGCCTCAATATCGGTGGTGTGCACTCTCCGAGGCCTCGGTCGAAGGACGAGTTTTTGAACGCCTTGCGCGGCGCTCTGGCCCGCGCGCCGCAGCCCCTGCCGGAGATTCCTGGTGTGCCGCTGCTCGGCGGTTTGGTGGGATATACGGCGTACGACGCAGTGCGTTACTTCGAGCGTGTACCGGGGCGCAGTCTCGATGCGACGGTAACTCCACACGCGCACTATGTGGCACCGCGTTCGCTGCTGGTGTTCGATCATTTGACTCGCGGCGTGGCCCTGTTGCATGACGGCAGCGAGGCGGAACGCCAAAGCCTGCGGCGCGAGGTCGTCACGGCGCTGCGCGGTGCGGTCCCGAGCATCGCTACGGACTTAGGGCGAGGGCGCGGGTTTTCGACCGCAACGCCATCGCTGTCGGAGGCGGCTCACGCGGCGGGCGTGCGCCGCGCCCAGGAATACATCGCCTCGGGCGACGTCTATCAACTCGTGCTCGCTTCGCGCTTCGAGGGCCGACATACGCTTTCGCCGTTCGAAGTCTACCGCGCGCTGCGTTTGCTGAATCCTTCGCCCTACATGTATTTTTGCGAACTGGGGGATATTACGGTGGTGGGATCCTCGCCGGAGGCATTGGTCAAATCGCACGGTGGCCAGGCGCAGTTACGACCCATTGCCGGCTCTCGGCCGCGCGGCGCCGACGCGTCGCGCGACGCGGAACTGGAAGCAGAGTTGCTGGCGGACCCCAAGGAAAACGCCGAGCACGTCATGCTCGTCGATCTTGCCCGTAATGATCTGGGCCGCGTGGCGCGTGCAGGCTCGGTGCAAGTGAATCCTTACCGAGTAATCGAGCGTTACAGCCACATTATGCACATGGTCAGCGGCGTCAATGGCACCTTAGGCCAAGGCCAGGACGCTTTCGATCTATTCGCGGCCACATTCCCTGCCGGCACGTTGGTGGGCGCACCAAAAGTACGTGCGATGGAAATCATCGACGAGCTCGAACCGGTGGGTCGGCAACTCTACGGCGGTACGCTGGGCTACTTCGGCCGGCGCGGCGACATGGATCAAGCCATCACCATTCGCACGCTGGTATTCCGCGGCGATGCGTACAGTTATCAGGCCGGCGGCGGCATCGTTGCCGACAGCTCTCCCCGGGCCGAGTACGAGGAACTCATGGCGAAGAGCGCTGTGTTGCGCCGCGCGCTGGCGATTGCAGCGGAGGGGCTGTGAGCGTGCGTCCGCGAATTCTGCTCATCGACAACTACGACTCGTTTACCTACAACCTGGTGCAAGCCTTCCTGGTCTTGGGCGCGCACGTCGACGTACATCGAAACGACGTCATCACCGTCGAGGATGCGCTCGCTCAATCCCATACGCATTTGGTCATTTCGCCGGGTCCGGGGACACCGCGCGACGCGGGAGTATCGATGCGCATGATCGAGGCATTTGCCGGGCGCATACCCATATTCGGTGTGTGCCTCGGGCACCAATCCTTGGTCGAAGTATTCGGCGGCAAAGTCGTGCGCGCCGCCCGCTTGATGCACGGTAAGGTTTCTCCCGTGGTGCACGACGGCAAGGGATTGTTCAGCGGTATGCCGCAGGAATTCCCCGCCGGACGCTACCATTCCTTGATTGCCGAGCCATCGAGCATCCCGTCCGTGCTCGAAGTCACCGCCCGCACCGCGGAGGGCGAGATCATGGGTGTGCGTCATAAATCGCTGGCTATCGAGGGCGTGCAATTCCATCCGGAGAGCGTGCTCACGCCCGAGGGACCGATGTTGATGGGCAATTTTCTCAAGACTTAGCGCGATGCAGATTCTTCGTCGCACGCTGGAACATCTTCTTGAAGGCCGGGATCTGACCGAAGCGCAGGCGGCCGATCTGTTGGGACAGCTGACGATGCCGGACCTCGCGCCGGCGTTCGCAGGAGCTTTGTTGGCGGCGTTGCGCAGTAAAGGAGTGACCGCCGCCGAAGTGCGCGGGTTTGCGGGAGCCATGCGCGCGCTGGCGCGCAAGCCGGCGCTGGCGAGCGCACCCGACGCCATCGACATTGTGGGTACGGGCGGGGACTCCTCGGGCAGCTTGAATTTATCGACGGGCGCCGCGCTGCTCACGGCGGCTTGCGGCCTGCCGGTGGTGAAGCACGGTAATCGCTCGATTTCGAGCCGCAGCGGCAGCGCGGATTTGATCGAAGCGCTCGGCTTCAGACTGCCGCTCGACGAACGTCGGTCGGCGGAATGCTTCGCCGCAACCGGTTTTACGTTTCTGTTCGCTCCGTACTTTCATCCGGCCATGAAGTCGTTGGCGCCGATCCGCACCGCACTCGGGGTGCGCACGGTGTTCAATTTGCTCGGCCCGTTGACCAATCCCGCCGCGCCGCGATTTTACTTGATTGGCGCATTCGACGCCGCTACTGCAGCATTGATGGCGGACACTTTGGCGGGTATGGACGCGGAACGTGCGTGGGTGGTTCATGGCGCTGCCGGATGGGACGAAGCGACACCGATAGGACCCTTCCTGGCGTTCGACGTTGCCGGGGGCGAGATTCGACGCCAGGAAATCGACCCGCGTGATTTCGGCTTGGAACCGTGCGACTCCGCCGATCTGGCGGGAGGCGACGCCGCGGCGAACCTGGCGGCGTTACGCGAGGTTTTCGACGGCCGCGATCGCGGCGCGCACCGCGCCGCATTGGTTCTACAGTGTGGTCTCGCGCTGTTCATCGCCGGCCGGGCCGGGTCCATCGCGGCCGGCATCGAGGTCGCGGGCTCGGTGTTGGACAGCGGACGGGCGCTGCGGTGGTTGGGCCAATTGGAGCGATTTGCAGCGGAGTCGGGCGAAGCATGAGCGGTTTCCTGGATGACATGGCCCGCTCGAGCGCGGCTCGGGTGCTGGAAGCGAAGCAACGCGAATCCTTCGCCGAGCTGGAACGCCGAGCACTACGAACCACGCCCAGCGCTGCTTTGCGATTGTCGCCGGCGGGCTTCGATGTCATCGCCGAACTGAAGCTACGCTCTCCGGCGGCCGGCCGGCTGGGCGATGAGACCCACGACTGGCAGGGGCGCATCGCCGGATATGCGCGCGGCGGCGCGGCGGCCGTGTCGGTGCTCACCGAGCCGTCGCGCTTCGATGGTTCCTTGGAGCACTTGCGTCAAGCGTCGCGGGTGTTGGCGCCTCTCGGTGTGCCTGCCATGCGCAAGGACTTCCTGGTCGACCCTTATCAGGTGCTGGAAGCACGCGCCGCCGGCGCGGGCGGCGTTTTGGTCATTCTGCGAATGCTGACCCCGGAGCGAATCGCCGAACTCTTGGACGTCGCCGCCGACCATCGCCTGTTCGTGCTGTTGGAAGCGTTCGACGGCACTGACTTGGAGTTGGCGCGGCAGCTGCTGACGACTCGCGGCCGCGAGGAAACCGTCTTGGTCGGAATCAACAGCCGAGATTTGCAGAGTTTGGAAGTCGTACAACAGCGGTTTGCCGCTTTGGCGCCGATGTTGCCGGAGGGCTTCCCCTGCGTTGCCGAGAGCGGCGTGGCGACGCCGTCCGACGCACAGGCGATGCGGCGGCTCGGCTACCGCTTGGCGTTGATCGGGACCGCCTTGATGAGCTGCGAGGATCCTACCTCGCTGCTGGCGGAAATCCTGAACGCGACTCGGACACTGCAGGCTTAAATGGCTACACTCGGCGCCATGTGGATCAAAATTTGCGGCATGACCAGTGCCGATGCAGTCGCCGCCGCCGCGCAGGCCAAAGTCGACGCGATCGGTTTCGTTTTTGCGCCGAGTCCCCGTCAGGTAACGCCCGGCCAGGCGGCACAGCTCGCGGCGCTCGCGCCGCCTGGAATCCTGCGAATCGCAGTGGCGCAGCATCCCCTCCAAATGAAAGTGGATGAAATATGCCGAATTCTCAAGCCGGATTACTTTCAAACCGACGTCGAGGATTTGCGCGAATTGAAAATTCCGGCGCATATCAAGGTATTGCCGGTCGTACGCTTTGGCCGCAAGACGCCTAGCCCGTTGCCAGGTCGCATGCTGTTCGAAGGACCCTCCAGCGGCATCGGCGAGCTGGCCGATTGGGGCAGGGCCGCGGAGCTCGCGCGCCAGACCGAAGTGATCCTGGCCGGCGGACTGTCGGCGCAAAACGTCGGTGAAGCGATCCAGGCGGTGCGACCGTTCGGCGTGGACGTGAGCAGCGGTGTGGAAGACGTCCCGGGCGTGAAGGATCCGGACAAAATCTACGAATTCGTGCGCGCCGCTCGCGCTGCCGCCGCACGCATGGAGCACGATTCATGAACTCACAGGTTCGCGCTGACGTTGCGCAACACAATGCTTATCCCGATGCAAAGGGCCGATACGGTGCTTTCGGCGGGCGCTTTGTTCCGGAGACCTTGGTGCCGGCACTCGATCGGCTGCAAGCCGGCATCACCCGCCATCTCGACAGTCCCGAGTTCCAGGCGCGCGAACAGGTGGCGCGGTTCGCGTCGCATGTGGACGGCGTGGTGGTCGGCTCCGCTTTGGTCGAGACGTTGGAGCGCGGCGACGATGTCCGAGTCTTTCTCGGATCCCTACGCTGGGACGGTATTTCACGAGGCTGAAGATTCCTTGAAGCGAGTGTACCGAGCCGCATCCTTATTGCAGGTTGCCCACGCGCGCAACGTGCTCATCACCGCAGGGATTCAATGCGAGTTGCGCAACCAATATCTGGCGGGCGCACTGGGCGATCTGCCGATGATGGAAACGTGGCCGCAGCTCTATGTGGATGACGCCGACGAACGATTTGCGCTCAGCGCATTGGCTCGCGCCGCCGCAACCCCCGCAGGCACTCCGTGGATTTGCGCATGCTGCGGTGAACAATTGGAGCCCCAATTCACCGAATGCTGGTTTTGCGGGTCGGAGCACGGCCGGGCGGATCCCAGGTGAGACGCTGGGTGAGGTCGACGCCGCAACTGCGATGAACGTCCTGGGGACGGAGATATTTTGTAATTGATGGTCTGAATGTTGGGGCACATCGGGTGCATCGGGTGTGCCAGAGCGGGCTTCCCCGTCGGCGGGGGCGGCCACGGCTCGGTAAGCAGCATAACTGGTCGTTGTTTATCAATGGTTTGCGTTTGTCTGTCGGACAAACACCGACAGGAAATATCGCAAATTCTGAGCCTAGGTTCAGCGCGTAACCCTGGTCACCACCCCCGGCACAGGTTACAAATCCTCACCGTGTTTAGTGTAACGATTACACGGACACGTTCAGGAGGAAGCGAATGATGAATATCGTAAGAAATAGTTTTCCCGAATCGGCATTGCCTTGCGCTGCGCCCAGTCCTTTGTTGGGGGACTCCGAAGCGATGCAGGAAGTGTTCCGGCTCATTGAGCGGGTTGGCCCCACGGAGGCCAGCGTGCTTTTGACCGGTGAGAGCGGGTCCGGCAAAGAATTGGCGGCCCAGTCCATCCACGATCGCAGTGCGCGTCGGGGAGGACCTTTTCTTGCAATCAATTGCGGTGCAATACCCGCCGGTTTGATCGAGGCCGAACTCTTCGGTTATGAAAAGGGAAGCTTTACCGGCGCGGTACGCGCCCATGCCGGCGTATTCGAACGGGCGCAGGGGGGCACGTTGTTGCTGGACGAAGTCACGGAAATGCCCCTGGACATGCAGACTCGTCTCCTGCGAGTGCTCGAGACCCGAAAGTTCTACCGGGTCGGTGCCAGCGTCGAATTCCTCTCCGACGTTCGCGTGATCGCCTCGACCAATCGATGTCCTTTGCAGGCAGTGCAAAATGGCCAGTTGCGTGAAGATTTATTGTACCGGTTGGCGGTTTTTCCGATCGATCTGCCGCCGCTGCGCAACCGCGGCAACGACGTCGACTTGCTCGCCGAGCACTTCTTGGCCGAGCTCAATGCGCAAAGTCGGACCCAAAAACGGCTGTCTGCGCTCGCGCGCATGACGTTGAAGCAACACACCTGGCCTGGCAATGTGCGCGAATTGAAGAACTGCATCGAACGCGCATTCATTCTAGCCGACCAAACGCTCGAGCTGGCGCCCTTGATTCAGAACGCCGCGGCAACGCGAGGCGGCGATGCGACCGCGGATCGCGAGCGCTTGGACATACGCGTGGGCTCGCGTATCTACGACGTGGAGCGGTCTTTGATCGAAGCGACTCTCGATTACTTCAAAGGCAACAAGCGACGCGCGGCCGATGCTCTGGGCTGCAGCCTCAAGACGCTGTATAACAAACTCAACGGATATTCACAGAGCCAAGAGTGCGCGAGTAGTTGAGCGCCGGCGCAATGGGAGAGCACACGTGTCACGAGTATTGATCGCCGACGATCACGCGGTCGTTCGCGCCGGTTTCAAGCAATTCCTCGAGGGGGATTCGAGCATAAACGCGGTGGGCGAAGCCGCCAGCGGCAATGAGACGCTCGACTTGCTGCGTCAGCAGGACTGGGACCTCGTCCTTCTCGACATCCACATGCCGGACCGGAGCGGCTTGGACATATTGCGGCACATCCAGACCGGGCATCCCAACGTTCGCGTGCTGGTGATGAGCGGCTTACCGGAGCAGCAATATGCCGTCAACGTGCTGCGCGCGGGAGCGAGCGGGTACTTGTCGAAGGACAGTGCTCCGGAGGAACTCATGAAAGCGGTTCGTACCGTGCTGTCGGGGAGGCGTTATGTCAGTGCGGCGCTCGCCGAGATCTTGGTAGCCGATCTCGATGGGGATCCGGACAAACCGCTGCACGCTCGCCTGTCTACTCGGGAATTCCAGATCTTCTGCAAGCTCGCCGCCGGTCGCGGCGTTTCGGATATTGCCAACGAGCTGAGTCTCAGCGTGAAGACCGTGAGCACCTATCGGAGCCGCATCCTCGAAAAGATGAGCTTCAGCGCGAATGCAGATATCACGTCCTACGCGCTGCGTAACGGACTAATTCAGTAGGGCCAATTCAGTAAAGCGATGAACCGTGAACACTCCTTTCCACAACAATTCGTCCACCAATGGCGGTGGCCTTCCTCTGTGCGCCTGTGAGCCGCCGCTGAAATGCACGCACATTCACTGGATGCAATGCTAATGGCGTCGGGCCTGCGGGTCTTACTCGTCGAAGACTCGAAAGTGCTGACCGAACGGCTCACCGAGGCGATCAGGCAGATCCCGGAGGTCGAGCTCATCGGAACCGCCGATACCGAAGCGGGCGCCCTTGCCGCGGTCAAGCGCGATTCGGTGGATGTCATCATCTTGGACTTGCACTTGAAGCAAGGCACCGGATTCGGTGTGATGCGCGCGTTGGCGACCTCGCAATTGAAGCCGCGCATCATCGTCTTGACCAATTACGATTTGCCTGAATACAAGAACGCCGCGATCGCGCTGGGCGCCACGCATTTCTTGGATAAGGCGCGGGACTACGGGCGGTTGCCCGAAGTCTTACACGAGATCTGCGAAGCGCACCTCGCTAAGCATTGAGCGCGTGACGCCGCACCCGCTCGCCGATACCGCGGTGACGTAAGGTCTACCTTCCTTTCGGCAATTTCTACACAGGCGCGCACATTCGCCGCGCTGAAAACGTCACTCCGCACCAGGCCTAGCACCGGTCGGCCTTTTCCTCTGTTGGCACGCCCCTTGCTCCCTGTGTTAGTGGGCCGGGGAGTTTTTTGCCGGCACGCTATTACCCGCGTGTAGGAGGCGGCAATGAATTGGGATCGCGTACAGGGCAATTGGAAGCAGCTCAAAGGCAGCGTGCGAGAGAAGTGGGCCCGGCTGACGGACGATCATGTCAATGCCATCGATGGACGTCGCGAAGTTCTTGCCGGAAAGCTCCAGGAGGCATACGGCATTGGAAAGGAGGAGGCCGATCGACAAATCAACGATTGGCAGAAATCCATTCAGGAAGTGGCCAACGATCATGACATGGGACCGCGGCAAATGAATGCGCGGAAGTGATTCTATGCGGCGCCGCGGACAGTTGGGAGTATCCGCTTTTTTTGGCCGCCAAACCAAAGAGGAATGCAGACGTGAAATCAGACATATCGATGCTATTGAAAGGTGTAGCCATCGCCGCCGCGGTCATTTTGGGGTTGGCGGCATGCGCCAGCACTCCGATTCCCAATGAAAAGATAGCGGTTGCCAAGGCATCCATGCAGCGCGCCGAGCAATCCGGAGCGCCGGAACTTGCGCCGGTGGAGCTCGCCTCCGCACGGGACAAACTGACTCGTGCGCAGAAAGCCGCGGCCGATCATGAGGCACAGCCCGCAACCATGTTGGCCGAGCAGGCCAACGTCGACGCGCAGCTGGCCGAAGCGACGGCAACACAGGAACGCTCGCACAAGGCGGCGGCCGAATTCGACGCCAGCATGCAGACGCTGCGCCAAGAAGCGGCGCGCAGCACACAATCAACTCAATAAGGGATACGGCTATGAACGTAAAATTACTGATAGGAATGGGCTTGGCGCTCGCGCTAGGTGCGTGTGCGTCCTCTCCTCAACCGAATGCCGCACTCGAGACGGCTAAAGCCGCGGTGCAATCGGCCGAGGCCGATCCCAATGTGAGCAAGTATTCCGCCCTCGACTTGGAAGCTGCCAAGAAGGATTTGGACGTCGCCCAGACCGCCGCAATGCATCACAGGGACGCGGAGATCGCGCAGCCGGCCTACCTTGCAGCGCAGACGGCGCGGCTCGCCCAGGTGCGCGCGGCGGCCAAGGCCGACGACGCTAGAGTCGCTGCCGGACAAGTCGAGCGCGACCGCATTCAACTGGCGGCCCGTTCGCGGGAAGTTCAAAACGCCGAGGCAGCGACCAGTACCGCGAGAGCGCAAACCAGTGCAGCAACCGAACAATCGGCGCGCCTGCAGAAGGAGATCGATCAACTCAAGGCGACGCCGACGGACCGCGGCCTGGTGTTGACGCTGGGCGACGTATTATTCGACACGGGTAAATCGGAATTGAACTCGGGCGCATCGAGGAAACTGGACCAACTGGCCCAGTTTCTCAGCGAACACCCCGAGCGCCGGGTGCAGATCGACGGGTTCACCGATAGCATCGGATCGGACGCTTACAACCAGGAACTATCGCGACGCCGTGCCGATTCCGTGAAGTCTGCCCTGCTGACTCGCGGCATCGGTGCCTCGCGCATCGGTACCGAGGGCTACGGCAAGGCCTTCCCGGTCGCCAATAACTCTGATTCAGGCGGTCGCCAGTTGAATCGTCGCGTGGAGGTTGTCATCGGGGGCGACAATGGAACACCGATAGCGCCACGGAGCTAGGGGCCCCGAACGCCGACACCTGCCCTCGGCCAGGATGGCCGGCCGGGGGCGAGTTTCTCTAAGCTGCCGCTCGGAGGTATCCGCGCTCCGCGTTTCGTGGGTGCGTTAAGGCGTGTCGATGCGATTCCTTGCCGGGGAATTTCGTGCAAAAATGACGCACTGCGCCGGTCGAGTTTCACATGTGGGGAATTTCCTACATGAAGCGCCCCACCCAGGCCGATGGGCCTGACGGCACGCAGTCATTAGTGTCCTGGCCCACAAGGAGAAAGAGCATGGAAACATTTGAAGGGACGGCAGACGACGCCCGGGGCGCGGGGCGCCGAGTTGGCAAAGATATCAGCGACGGCGCCAGCAACATCAAGAACGTGGCATCGGCAGAGATCAAGAGCCTCATAGCCGACGTCGAGGACTTGGTGGCCCGGATCGCCGACCTCAAGGACGCGGACGTTGCTCGCGTGCGGAACAAGGTATTACGCGCGGTGGATGCCGCCAAAGAGGGCTTGGCTGACGGTGCCGACACACTGCGGCGCCAAGCTCAGCGGGCAGCGACCAATGCGGATGACTACGTCCATGACAGCCCCTGGCAGGCCGTCGGCATTGCGGCGTTGGTGGGAGCCGTCGTGGGTATATTGGCAACGCGCCGCTCCTAGGGCGGACGCCGATGCGACTGCTGTGGTCACTGCCGAAAGCGGCGCCGGCGTTGTTGCGCCACATGGCGGCCTACGCGGAACTCGCGGGACAGGACCTGGAGCGAATGCAGCGCGACCTCAGCGCGCGCCTTTTAGCTGCCGCCATCGTTGGGTTATGCGTATTTTTCGTCATTCTGTCGGGCTGCCTGGTTGTCGTGGCCATGACATGGGATACGCCTTACCGAGTGACGGCGGTGGTTTGTATGGCGGGCGCGTTCCTTTTGATCGGCGTCGCCGCTGCCGTGTACCGTGCGCAGGTCGTGAACGGGCAGGCGCCGTTCTTGGGCACCGTCCGCCAGGAGTGGCGGGAGGATCGTGTGATTCTTGATCGCATCCTCGCGCCCGACGAGGACTGAGCTGTGATTGACGACACTGCAAGAACTGAAACGCTGGCACGGCTCGCCGCATCGCGCGCCGAAATCCGCCGTATCTTGGAGCCGCCACCCCGGGCACCTCCCGGTCCGGAAGCGGACACAGCGCAGGCTGGTGCCGAAACCTTTCCACGCAGCCGAACCATGAAGTTGCTCATGAGCGGTCGCGGTGTCGGGACTGTCGGAGCGGTTGTCGGAGGACTGCTGATAGCTCGCCCCGCACTTGCGTTGCGTCTGCTGCGCATGCTTCCGACCGGTGCAGTTGCGCGGATGCTATTGGTCACAGCGATGTCGGCGCTGCGGTCCAAACGCAAGTAGCAGCCGAGGGTAGCGGCGCCTGGCGCGCAGCGCGTTACACGCCGTGCGTATCAACCCAGCGTGATGCGGGCATAGTGGTAAGTGCCGTCGTCGATCAGGTTGATCTCGCATTCGGTACGCGAAATTTCCCGGTCATCGAGCGAGGCTCGGATGATCCCGCGGCACACCCCGTTGGGATTCTCAACGGCAATGTGATATCTCGATGACTTATGCTTATAGGTGATCTCGAAACCTGTCCAGGCACGTGGAATGCAGGGATTGATCGATAAAATATCACCCCGTAGATTGATACCCAGAATCCCTTCCATTGCCGTCCTGTACATCCACCCTGCCGATCCGGTGTACCAGGTCCAGCCTCCCCGACCGACATGTGACTCTGCCGAGTACACATCGGCACACACCACATAGGGCTCGACTTTGTAACGATGTATTCCGGCGCGGGTACTCGCGTGGTTGATGGGATTGAGCAACGAGAACAGCTCTCCCGCCCGATCGCCGTCGCCCATCAGCGCGAACGCCAGCGTGGTCCACATGGCGGCGTGGGTGTATTGTCCGCCATTCTCCCTCAGGCCGGGCGGATACGCTTTGATATAACCGGGGTCATGAGGTGAGCGGTCGAACGGCGGCGTGAACAGTTTTACGAGGCCATCGCTGCGACTGACCAACTGGGCATTGACCGCCGACATGGCACGCGCGGCACGCGCGGGTTCGCCGCCACCGGAGATGATTGCCCATGACTGCGCGATGGCGTCGATGCGGCATTCATCGCTGGAGATTGAACCAAGCGGAGTTCCGTCATCGAAATAACCGCGCCGGTACCAGTCACCATCCCAGGCTTCGCGCTCGATGGCCTGTTGCAGGGCGAATGCGTGCTTGCGCCAGAGCGTCGCTTTGGGCGATTCACCGCGTTGGTCCGCGACGGCGGCAAACTTGAGCAGCGCAGAATGCAGAAACCAACCCAGCCACACGCTCTCGCCGCGGCCCGCCGCGCCGACACGATTCATGCCGTCGTTCCAATCGCCTGTGCCGAACAACGGCAAGCCGTGAGAGCCGATCGCCAGGCTCGCATCCAACGCAAGGACGCAGTGCTCGAACAGCGACGCCACGTTCGCCGTTATTGCAGGAGAGGAAAAAACTTCGTGCTGGTCCGGCGTCAACGGAGGGCCCTCCAAAAAGGGCACTTGTTCGTCGAGGACCCTTAAGTCCGCCGTCACCTCGAGATAGTGCGAGACGACGTACGGCAGCCAGATACGGTTGTCGGAAATTCGCGTTTTCACCCCCTGCCCGGAGGTGGGAAGCCACCAATGCTGTACGTCGCCCGCCTCGAATTGCCGCGCGGCTGCGCGCAAAATGTGCTCGCGAGCAAGCTCTGGACGAGAAACGCATAACGCCATGACGTCCTGTAGCTGATCGCGAAAGCCATACGCGCCGCTCGATTGATAGAATCCGGTGCGAGCCCACACCCGGCACACCAGCGTCTGGTAGAGCAGCCAACCGTTTAGAAGTATGTCGATGGTTCGGTCCGGTGTCTTCACCTGGATGCCGCCGAGCGTCTGGTCCCAATAGTCCGTGACTGATTTGAAAACACCGTCGAGGTCGATATTGCGATAGCGTTCGATCAACGCTACCGCGGCGTCCTTCGACTCGACCTCGCCGAGCAGAAAAACGAGTTCTGTTTCCTCTCCTGGGCGCAGATTGAGTTTGGTCTGCATGGCTCCACAAGGATCCAGGCCGCCGCCGACGCGGTTCGACAGCCGATTGACCGTGAGCAGCGCCGCGGGTTCTGAAAGTGAACCATGCCTTCCGATGAATTCAGCGCGGTCGCCGGTGCAGTCTTGTTGCCTGCCGCTCAAGTCCATGAAGGCGACGCGGGATTGGAACTCGGTACGCCACGGATTACGCGCCAGCAACGCCAAAGTCTTCGGCTCGATTTCCGTGACGATGAACGATGCGGTTCGACTGCGTTGGTTTCCCAGCACCCAGTCCAGGTAGTGCGTGACCGACAGCTGCCGGGATTCATTGGAGCGATTGACGATTTTCAGCCGGGAAATCTTCAGGGGGTCCGCCAGCGGAACGAACTGCACCAGGTCTAGGGCAATACCGTGCGAGGTGTGTTCGAAACGACTGTATCCAAAGCCATGATGGGTTACGTAAGTGGCGGTCGGTTGGCGGATGGGCAGAGGCGTCGCACCCCATAATTCACCGCTGCCCTCATCCCGGATGTAAATCACTTCCGAGGGCATATCGCTCACGGGATCGTTGGACCAGGGCGTCAATTGATTCTCGCGCGCATTGAGCGACCAGGTGCTGCCGGCGCCGTCCGCGGACACCTGAAAACCGAATTCCGCATTCGCGACCACGTTGATCCACGGCGCCGGCGTCCGCTGGGCCTCTTCGAGTACCGTGACGTACTCGCGACCCGCGGCAGCGAAACCTCCGAGGCCGTTGAAGTATTCCAGGGTCGGTGTGGAACGCGGTGTATCGGTGCGGGAGACCTGCGGCGGGTTTTGCAGCTGAACCCGCGGCACCGGTTCCGGTTCCCGCAACCGCGCGAGCTGCTGCCCCAAGCTGCCGCGCCTCGCCACAAAGACGGCACGCGCCGCCGTCTGCAGGAGGTCGCTGCTGGACCCGGGCATCAAATCGCCCCGCAGCGAGAATACGCTTCCACGGCTCGCGCCATCGTGTTCCCGCCCGCGCGATATCGAGGTCCGAATGGCGGCATCGATCGCAAGCTGCAGATCCGAAGCGTAGGAGGGTGGTCGGTCGTTGAGTATGACCAGGTCCACGGACAACCGCTTCAGGCGCCAGTACTCGTGCGCACGCAACAACTGCTTGACGATCTCAAGATCGTTCTCGTCGTCGATTCGGATGAGTACGATCGGAAGATCGCCGGACACACCATACGTCCACAGGGCTGATGGCCCCAACAGGTTCTTACCCAGGATCTCTCGAGCGGCGCGCAGCGACGCATCGGCATACAACACACGGTTGGCAATGCGTTGGAATTGCTGCGTTTCCTCGAAATCGATTCCCAGGTAGCGCAGCTGCACCTGTGCCTGGGTCCACGCCAGAGTTTTTGCCCGATCGAACGCCGCCGTGTCGCGATGCTTGTCGGCCAGAGACAACGCCTGCGCTCGGCTCTGCGCGAGGATGGTCCAAAAGGCGACGCGTACCGTTTCTCCCGGCGCAACCCGCACCCGACGCCGCAGGGACAGTACCGGATCGAGCACCGTCCCTGTGGTATTCGAGAGCGGCCGCGCATCCACGATGGATACTGCATTTCGCAAGTCGTGGCCTCGACCCAGGAACCGTGCGCGATCCGTCTCGAACTGCAGACCGCCGACCGCTTCACCCTCGAGCACGCTGACATGAGCCGCCCACAGTTGCGGCTCCGCCGGCTCCCGGTTGCGCCTAGTCGCAAGCAGCGTACCGGCCCCTGGAATGAACTCGGTTTGAACGAATAATTTGGCGAACGCGGGATGCGCGGAGTCCGCGTCCGACGTCGTCAAAACCACTTCGGAGTAGGTGGTCAATTCGATTTCACGGACTCGATTGTCGGTGTTGGTGATCGATACTCGCCGGACTTCCGCATCGTCCTCCGGTGAAACGACGATTTCGGTCGACGTGACGATGGGACCGTCCTTGCGGGTAATCTCGGCGCGATCCTCGAAGAATGACACCTCGTAGCGGTCCGGTTCGCGACCGACGGGTTGATAACCCGCCGACCAAACCTGACCGTTGGTCACATCGCGCAGGAATACGTACAAACCCCAAGCGTCGCAGGTTGGATCTTCGCGCCAGCGGGTGACGGCGGTGTCTCGCCATCGGCTGTAACCGGAGCCCGCCGCCGTGATCATCACGGAGTAGTTGCCGTTCGACAGCAAGTGCGTGCGCGGCGCAACATGGTGTGGCGAAGTGAAGCGGCGCGGTACCGCCGCCGTCAGTTCGCGCAATTCCGGGGACGATTGAGCGCCGTCGAACCCGGGCGGTGAAAGATCGGCGTCGCGGGGGGTCCGTTCCTGCAAGAGCAACTCCGTGGCTTGAATCATCGAGTCGGCGTGAAAGAGATTTTACCAGGATCTCATGCGGGGCCGTGCCAGCTTCACTGGTTATGCCGCCATATGCTGAGATTCAGAGCCACAGCGACGCTGACCCATCCCAAATAGGGCAACAATAGCCACGCCGCTGCGGGTCTTACTGCGGAAAATTCACGCAGTGTCCACACGAGGGTTAGCCACAGAGCGACGATCAGGAAGAGCCCTGCGCCAATGTTCTTCGTACCGAAGAAGATGGGTGCCCAAAGGGCGTTGAGCGCAAGCTGAATCGCATAGGCCAGCAGCGCCGGATTGCGCCCGCGGTGATAGCGCTCGCGCCAAACGAGCCAGACAGAAGTCCCCATCAAAACGTAGAGCAGCGTCCACACAGGGCCAAACCAGCGATCGGGGGGCGTCCATGCAGGCTTGGTGAGCGCTGCATACCATGCGCCGGTCGAACCCGACAATCCCGCGGTTGCCACGCCAGGTGTCGTCGCGCCCGGCGCGAATAGCGCTCCAATCACGCCCGCCGCGAGCGCAAGGACTATGAAGGCCAACAGCGCCAGCCAGTTCGGCCGAGAATTTCTGCCGCGATAACTGGTTGAGCTCTCGATGGGTATTCTCATTCGCTCTGCAACCTCCTATACCGATTCCGGAGGGCCAATGCGACGGCGGCGCACATTTGGGCCCAGCCGAACCATTGATATTGCGCACTCAGAGCCAACCAGATCAATCCGGAAATCCAGAGCACGGCTGCCGCGATCGCTGCATCCCTGCGGCCATGGGCCCGGCGCAGTTCATCACGTAGCTGCGTGATGCCGGCATTCTCCACCTTGATGCTCAATCGACCTTCCGCAGCCTCGCGCACGGCGGTTTGGAACAACTGCGGTACTTGTTTCAATGCCTCGATGGTATCGGGGAGCTGCGTTCGCATCCTGCGCAGCACGGCCCGAGGGCTCATCCGCTCGCGCATCCAGGAACGCAGTATGGGCTGAGCCGTCTTCCAAAGATCGAGTTCCGGATAGAGTTCCCGGCCCAGTCCTTCAATATTGAGAAGCGTCTTCTGCAAAAGAATCAGCTGCGGTTGGATGTGCATGTCGAAGCGACGCGCGGTCTCGAACAGCCGCAGCAGAACCTGAGCGAATGATATTTCCTTCAGAGGCTTGTTGAAAATGGGTTCGCAGACCGTACGTACGGCTGACTCGAGCTCGTCGACACGGGTACCCGCCGGCACCCACCCTGATTGAACATGAAGGGCTGCAACCCTTGCGTAGTCACGATCGAAAAACGCCAGAAAGTTCTCGGCCAGATAATATTGGTCTCGCGGCTGCAGCGTGCCGACGATCCCGAAATCGACGGCTGCATAACGCGGATTATTCGGATCGTCGAGCTGGACGAAAATGTTTCCGGGGTGCATATCGGCATGAAAAAAATTGTGCCTGAATACCTGTGTAAAGAATATTTCGACGCCGTTCTCCGCGAGCTTGGCGATGTTCGTACCGCGCGCCCTCAGCTCGTCCATCCGGTTGACGATGACGCCATGAATGCGTTCCATGGTCATGACGTTCACGCGGCAATAGTCCCAATACACGTCGGGCACGTAGAGCAGCGTTGAGCCCGAGAAATTGCGCTTCAATTGCGCGGCATTGGCGGCTTCGCGCATGAGGTCCAGTTCGTCCAAAATCGTCTTGCGATACTCACGCACGAGTTCGATCGGGCGCAGGCGCCGGGCATCCGCCCAATACCGGTTCGCAAGAACAGCCAGCGCATCCAGGACCTCCAGATCGAGGTCGATGACTTCGTGCATACCCGGCCGCAAGATCTTGACGACCACATCTTGGCCGGTCTTCAGCGTCGCTGCGTGGACCTGGGCGATGGAGGCGGCGGCGAGCGGTTCGGTATCGAAGCTGCCGAAAATTCGCTCGAGTTTGGCGCCCAGGGCGAGCTCGATCGTCGCGACGGCTAGATCGCTGCCGAAGGGAGGCACTCGATCTTGGAGTTTCGCCAATTCGTCGGCGATGTCGAGCGGAATCAAATCGCGGCGCGTAGACAGGGCCTGGCCGAATTTGATGAAGATGGGTCCCAGTTCTTCGAGCGCGAGCCGCAGCCGTTCGCCGCGGTTCGCGCCCGCGCTGCGTTGGAACCACGTCCACGGCGAAAAATAAAACAGAAATCGAAACGGCCGGTACAGATGCGTGGCCCGGATGAAATCGTCCAGACCATGCCTGACCAGCGCGCGCTGGATCTGCAATAATCGAGCGACTACCCGCAGGCGCATCAAGCGGAACCTTTCAGCAGCTGTTCGAGGCGAGCAAGGCGTGCTTCGACCCGATCGACGGTCTCCCGCGCTGCATCGACGCCCTGCAGAAATTCGTCGAGCTCGGCGTTGGTGACCAGGTCCCGACTTTCTTCCTGCAGATATTCGGCGATGTTCTCACCGGCCGTACGGCGCGCTTTGCGCGCCCAAGCTAGGGCTTGTTTGGCGAGCATGGACAAGCGCCGCGCGGGCAGATCGCCGACGATGCGCGCCAGTTCTTCCTCTAGATCGGGCCGTGCGAGGCTGAATAGCCGGCGATACGAATTCGCGATCTCGGCGTCGCCGCGCACAGCCGTTCTTGCGGAGTGCGCCGGGGGACGCACAGCGGTGCGACCCACACCGCCGCCGGCGGTGGCTCTCACCAGCTGCAACAGAGCGAATGGCGATCCCTCGATGGTCGCATCCACGTGCTCGGAATCCGCCGATCCGTGCGTCCGGTCAACCACGACCAGCGCGAGTCGTGCACCCGTCACGCTCGCGCGGATCGGAGGCAGGCCGTCGACGTCCACGCGTAGTGCCGTGCCGTCGAGGCGGCGCGCGAGTGCGGTTGCCTGACTGGATGCCTCAACGCCGCGGCCGAGCGAGGCTTCGACGGCGGCGAGCCATGCGGGAGTTGCCGGCATGTCAGATCTTGTATCCGCGATGAAGAGCGACGATGCCACCGCTCAAATTGTGGTACCGGGTCTGCTCGAAGCCCGCAGTGCGGAGCATCTCGAGCAGGGTCTCTTGATTCGGATGCATGCGAATGGATTCTGCCAAATAGCGATAGCTAGCGGCATCCTGCGCAATGAAGCGACCCAGCAACGGCAACACGTTGAAAGAATACGCGTCGTAGAGGGGCTTGAGGCCGGGTGCTACAGGCGTCGAAAACTCGAGTACCAATAGCTGGCCTCCCGGCTTCAAAACCCTGTGCATGGATCGCAGTGCGGCGCTCTTGTCGGTGACGTTGCGCAGCCCAAAGGCGATGGTGAGGCAATCGAACGAGTTGTCATTGAACGGCAGACGTTCGGCGTCCGCTACCAGACATTCGACGTTGCCCACGAACCCTGAGTCGAGCAGCCGGTCCCGGCCCACCTCCAACATGTTTGGATTGATGTCCGAAAGGACTACTCGACCTTCCTTGCCCACCTGACGAAGCATGCCAAGGGCAAGATCGCCGGTGCCCCCCGCGACGTCCAACGCCTGTTGGCCGGCCTTCAAACCGGTGAGTGAGAGGGTAAAATGCTTCCACAGCCGGTGCACGCCGAACGACATCAAGTCGTTCATGACGTCGTACTTGCCCGCGACCGACGCAAAGACGGAACGTACGCGCCCGGCTTTTTCGGCCCAGGCTACCTTTTCAAATCCAAAATCGGTGCGGTCGGAGTTGCTCATGGTGCTCCTCAGAGTTTGAGCCGCATTGTAGCCTGACTAACTCGGCCGTCCGGCCGAGTTGAACGCCGCGAACGCGGGTGCGACGCATGCGTCGCACGGGTAGCCAGGGAATGGCTACCCAGGGCTTGCGCGCAGCAGGGACAGCGTAGCGCAATGCCCGCAGGGCGAGGCTCAGCGCCGAGTACTAACTCGGCCGTCCGGCCGAGTTGAACGCCACGAACGCTCCCCGCCGTACGCTACCCGCCGTGACGCCCTCCGGCGGCGGCGCATCTTTCTAGATAGCGTGACCAGTTGGCTTGGGCGTCGCGTCCGAGTTCGTGCAGCAAGGTCCATGAGTAAAGACCGGTGTTGTGACCGTCGTCGAACACGAGACGGACCGCGTAGTTGCCAATGGGCTCGACGCCGGTTATGCGCACGTTTTCCTTGCCCGTCTGAAGCGTGCCTTCGCCGCCGCCATGTCCCTTGACTTCGGCAGACGGTGAGAAAACGCGTAAGTACTCGAACGACATTTCGTAACGAGATCCGTCATCGAAGCGCACGTCGAGAATGCGTGATTCGGTCCGTATCTTGATTTCGACGGGCTGGGGCATGCCTTTCGTCGAGCGCTTAGAGAATATACCGCGATAAATCCTGGTCGCGCGCCAGCTCGCCAAGATTACCCTCGACGTAATCGCGATCGACGACGACTCTCGAACCGCTGCGATCGGCGGCGTCGAAGGACACGGATTCCAGCAGTCGTTCCATGACTGTGTGCAGGCGCCGCGCTCCAATATTCTCGGTTCGCTCGTTGACCTCGAATGCGACCTCCGCGAGCCGCTGGACACCCGATGCCTCGAACTCGAGATCGACCCCTTCGGTCGCCAGCAATGCCGAATATTGACGACACAGCGACGCGTCGGGCTCGGTCAAAATGCGCACGAAGTCCTGAACCAGCAGGGGCTCCAGTTCGACCCGAATCGGCAGGCGCCCCTGCAATTCCGGGATCAGATCGGAAGGTTTCGACATGTGGAACGCGCCCGAAGCAATGAACAGCACATGATCGGTCTTCACAGTGCCGTATTTGGTATTTACCGTGCAGCCTTCGACCAAGGGCAATAGGTCGCGCTGCACACCTTCACGCGACACGTCCGCTCCGGTCGTTTCCTGCCGGCGCGCGATCTTGTCGATCTCGTCGATGAACACGATGCCATTCTGTTCGGCATTCTCCACCGCTCGAGCCTTCAGTTCCTCTTCGTTGACCATTTTCGCGGCTTCCTCGTCGACCAAGAGCTTCAACGCCTCCTTGATCTTGAGCTTGCGCTGTCGGCTACGGCCGCCGCCCAAATTCTGGAACATTCCCTGCAGCTGCTGCGTCATTTCCTCCATTCCGGGTGGCGCCATGATTTCGACGCCGACGGGCAGTGCTCGAACTTCGATTTCGATCTCGCGGTCGTCGAGTTCGCCTTCGCGCAGCATTTTTCTGAAACGCTGGCGCGTGTCGTTGTCGCGAGGGGCGGTATCTCCGGTGAACCCGGCCGTGGCCCGCGGCAAAAGGGCGTCTAGAACCCGGTCCTCCGCCGCATCGGCGGCGCGGTGGCGCACCTTGGAGATCTCTTCTTCGCGCGTCATTTTGACGGCGATCTCTACTAGATCGCGTACGATCGAGTCCACTTCGCGGCCAACATAGCCGACTTCCGTGAACTTCGTAGCCTCCACCTTGATGAATGGAGCCTTCGCGAGGCGTGCCAGCCGCCGGGCGATTTCGGTCTTTCCGACGCCGGTGGGGCCAATCATGAGGATGTTCTTCGGGGTGATCTCGGGGCGTAGATTCTCCGCTACCTGCTGGCGTCGCCAGCGATTGCGCAGCGCAATGGCAACAGCACGCTTTGCTGCCTTCTGCCCGACGATGTGCTTGTCGAGCTCTTCGACGATTTCACGGGGCGTCATCTGCGACATGGGGCTAGAGCTCTTCAATCGTCAGATTGCGATTGGTGTAAATGCAGATATCTGCGGCGATATTGAGTGAACGCTCGACGATTTCGCGCGCGGGCAGGTCGGTCCCCTGCATGAAAGCCAGCGCCGCGGCCTGCGCATAGCTGCCGCCGGAGCCTATGGCGATCAAGTCATGCTCCGGTTCGATCACATCGCCATTACCCGATATGACATAAGAACTGGCGGTGTCCGCAACGCACAGCAGTGCTTCGAGCCTGCGCAGGCTTCGATCACTGCGCCAATCCTTGGCCAGTTCGATCGCGGCACGGGTCAGATTGCCGAATTGCTCCAGCTTGCCCTCGAAACGCTCGAACAAGGTGAATGCGTCGGCCGTGCCGCCGGCAAATCCCGCGAGGATCTTGCCGCCGTACAACCTACGGACTTTCCGTGCGTTGCCCTTCATGACGCTCTGACCAAGGGTGACTTGACCGTCGCCGCCCACGGCAACCCGGCCATTGCGCCGGACGGCGAGAATGGTGGTTCCGTAAATACGCTCTGGATCATGACGCATCAAAGTCACGATGGGGCCGATGGGTGCCCTTTCAAGCGCTGCGTTGGCGTCGTCGGGCCCGGGGGTGGGCCGCGTCGTAGACCTTGGCCAGGTGCTGAAAGTCCAAGTGGGTATAGATCTGCGTGGTACTGATGTCGGCATGGCCCAGTAATTCCTGGACTCCGCGCAAATCCGTGCTGGATTCGAGGAGATGGGTCGCAAACGAGTGACGGAACATGTGTGGGTGCATATGCACGCCCAGGCCCATGCGGCGCGTCCAGGTGTTCACCCGCAGCTGGACGGCGCGCGGCGTAAGCCGCCGGCCGCTGCGACCGATGAAGACGGCTGCTTCGCCCTTGGGCAAGGTGGTGCGCTCGTCCAGCCATTTCTGCAGCGCCGCCACGGCAAAGCGTCCGATCGGCAGTATCCGCGTCTTGCCGCCCTTGCCGTCGACGCGGACGGTGCGATCCTTCAGATCGACGGCCGGCAGATCCAGGTTCACGAGTTCGCTCAACCGCAGGCCAGACGAGTAAAACAATTCCATGATGGCCTTGTCGCGCATCGACAGCGTGTCGTCCGCTCTGAACTCCAGAAGCCGGCCCATCTGGTCCGTATCCAGGGCGGTCGGCAGCCGCTTCTTGGATTTGGGTGCGCGCACCTCATGCGCTGGGTTCAGCCGGCAGCATCCTTCGCGCAACAGAAACGCGTAAAAGGTTCGTACCGCCGATAGACGCCTCTGCACGCTGCGGGGCGCAAGGCCGCCGGCATGCTCGGCGGCGGCAAAAGTACGCACCTGAAGGTTGTCGAGGGCCTGCCAGTCACGAATTCCGCGGCGTTCGCAGAATACCAACAGCCTGGTCAAGTCGCGTTGGTAAGCCGCGGCCGTGTGAGGGCTCATGCGACGTTCATGCGTCAGGTGCGAAACGAAACGCTGGATCCACGCGCTCTGATCCGAGGTCACGGCGCGCGTTTCCGTATCAGCGGATGAGTGCGTAAGTCACGAGTTCGCCGATTCGCGAGAGAAACTCCGTACTCATCGCCGGATGGAATCGCTCCGCGTCGCTGGCGCCGATGGCCAGAATTCCTAAAGCGCCCTTGGGTCCCAACGGGGTGAGCGCCACCGAGCCGATCTCGATCGAATCTTTGCCGAAGAGATAGTCGCGCTGCGAGTCGCGAATTTGTCCGCACCTGGGGCGACCGGCCTGCAATAGCGATTCAAATGTCTTGATCTCGGCCCCGGCGAGATCGTCCGCGCGCAGGAATCGACCCGCCGCCGCCTCCAGCGGCCGAGCCTCTTCGAGAAACAGCACGAGGACCGAGTGCATGGCGTCGAAATCCTCGCGCAACGAGGTCTCGACCGCATTGATGGTTTCCAACAGATCGTGTGCTCGGATCAATCGTTGGCTCAAGCGGTGAATCCGGTCGGCAAGCGCGTCATTGGCTCGCGCCACGTCCACCAGTTCCTTCAATTTCCGCTCGAGCGACTGATTGCGTTCGCGCAGAACCTCGACCTGCCGCTCGACCAAACTCACCGTGGCGCCGGCGTCGCGCAGATGCGGAAGGCGCAATTTCGTGAGTAAAGGTCCGTTGCGCTCGAAAAAGTCCGGATAGGTCTGTAAATACTCCGCAACGCTAGAATCGTTGAGACCGTCTTGTTTGATACCGCGTGCCTGACTCGTTGTCATTATCCAGCTCCCGTACTGCCGTTAAATATCGATTGATCCGGTAAAAACCGTGGTTGCCGGCCCCGTCAGCCACAGAGGCTGTCCGGGTCCGGGCCAGTTAACCGTTGCCGAACCACCCGGCAAATCTACGCGCACATCTGAATCCAGCAGACCACCCTTAATCCCGACCGCGACCGCGGCGCATGCGCCCGTGCCGCATGCCAAAGTCTCGCCCACCCCACGCTCGTATACGCGCAAGCGAATGCGGCTGCGATCCACGATTTGCATGAAGCCCACATTGGTACGCTGCGCAAAACGCGGGTGGTGCTCGATAGTAGGCCCAAAGTGTTCGACCGGCGCGGATTTCACATCTGAAACGCGCAGCACGACGTGCGGATTGCCCATCGAAACGGCACCAAACTCGATTTTAGTGGCACCAATATCGAGCGAATACGACGGTAATTCGGCGGGTGACTCCATGGGCAGGGAGCGCGGTTCGAAGTTCGGTATGCCCATGCCCACGGAGACCAAGCCATCGTCCCGAACACGGGCGCGCACGACTCCGCCGGCACTCTCCATGGTCAATTCGCGGCCAAGCTCGGGATGCCGCGCGTACATCAGAGCGGCAACGCAGCGTGCGCCGTTGCCGCACTGTTCGACCTCACCCCCATCGGAATTGAACACCCGATAAAACACTCGGTGCCGGGGGTCGCGAGGCGCTTCGAGCATCAGCGCCTGATCGAAGCCGACGCCGGTGTGCCGATCCGCCAGAGCGCGGAATTTGTCCGAATCGATGGGGTGCAACGTGGCAGGAGGGGCATCGAACACAAAGAAATCGTTGCCCAGGCCCTGCATCTTCAAAAACTCGATGCGCATGGGCGTGCAGCATATCACTATCGATGGTCACTGAATTCCGTTCAGGGGGTTGCGCAATACGCGTGCGAGTTTTACCTTACAGAAAACAACAATGTCGGGGGATTATGCGCCATGTAATGGTTTTGAACGCGAAAGGTGGATGCGGCAAGAGCACTTTAGCCACCAATATCGCAGTGTTTTTTGCGCGAGAAGGGCACCAAGTGTGCCTCGCGGACTACGACCCGCAAGCGTCGAGCCTCGATTGGCTGGCGCAGCGTCCAGCCGATCTTCCGTCGATCAGCGGTGTCCCCGCGTATGAGGACGGTCTGCGAAGCGTGGCGCGCTCCACCGAGATTTTGGTGATCGATGCGCCCGCCCGCGTGCATGGCACGGAACTCAATGAACTGGTGCGGCGTGCCGAAACCATCATCGTCCCGGTGCTCCCTTCCAGTATCGACATGAAGGCCTGTGCACACTTCATGGAGGAACTCCTGGAAATCGGCAAGGTGTCGCGCAAACAGGCGCGATTGGCGCTCGTTGCCAACCGCGTACGGGAGTACACGCTGATCTATGAGGAACTGGATCAGTACCTGTCCAAGTTGAAAATCCCCTATTTGGGCTGTCTGCGCGAAGCTCAGAATTACGTGCGCGCATATGCGCGCGGCATGGGCGTGCTCGAACTTCCAGAGTATCTGGCCTCACCCGACTGGAAACAGTGGGAACCGGTGGGAGAATGGCTGAGCAGTAAGCGCAGCCAGCCCTAGTCGCGCCCCGGATAGTGCCATCACAAGCTTGCACGAATGCCCGCATCGAGGTCTCGAAACGCCAGAGCCACGCCGAGTTCGTCGAGCATACGTCGATTGTCGACGCGTCGAGATTCGCCCAAGAAGGACCACGAGGCCGCGGAAAAGGTTCTCTCCGCGTCGGCGCGGCTGATGAGAGGCGGCAGCGGTAAATCGCAAATACGGGCCACGCGCTGCAGATAGGCCGTGGGGCTGTCGTCGCTGCCATCCGTCGCGTTGTAGATGCGTCCATCGGCAAGCTTCGCGCCGCCGGCGGCAACGCAGATGCTCACCAGATCCTCCACCTGAATTCGATTGCTCGGCATGGCTTCACTCGGGTGGATGGCGGGGTCCCTACGGCGCAGCCGGTGCAGAGGAAGGCGGCCCGGGCCATAGATTCCGGGAACTCGCAGAATGCACCAGGAGACCGCACGGTCACCGGCCCAGTCGCGCAGTGCGTTCTCCGCGGCGACTCGGCGCACGGCACGCTCCGACTTCGGCGCAGGAGGCGTTTCCTCGTCGACAGCGGCGCCGTTGCAATCGCCATAGACGCCGGTGGTACTGAGATAAACGATCCGCCGAGGCCGTCCGACGGTGTTCTCGAGCAGCCGTTCGAGCCGACCATCCCGATCGCCCGACGGTGCCGGCGGAACGCAGTAGTAGACCAATTGACCACTGAGATCCAGGGGCGTGGGCGCCGAGTCCAAGTTCAACAAGTACGGTTCGGCGCCGGTCGCTGCAATTTGTCCGAGACTGTCGGCTCGTGTCCCGAACCCGCGGACCGTGCGCCCCAAACCCAGCAGGCGTCGGGCCAGCCGCAATCCCGCGTAGCCGCAACCGACGATCGATACCGAGTGCATGCTAAGGTACTCAACCAGGAACAAACGTGCGCGTCAGTTTATCCAAGTCCGACCGGAGTTTCAGCGTGGCACCGGAACAGCCGGTGCTCGACGCGGCCCTCGACGCCGGTCTCAACCTGCCGCATAGCTGCAAAGGAGGTAACTGCGGCGCCTGCCGGGCTCGGCTGCTGCAAGGCGAGGTGAGATATCCCAACGGCAGGCCGCTCGGACTATCCGATGCGGAGGTGGGCGAGGGCTTCATCTTGCTGTGTCAGGCCCGCGCCAGCAGCGATCTGTCCATCGATACCCTCGAGATGAGCACGCCCGAGGAGGCCGTGATCAAGCGTTTGCCCAGCCGCATCGAACGCATAACGGCTTTGTCGCATGACGTGATGGGCGTGTTCCTGCGGCTGCCTGCCGCCGAGGCTTTTCATTTCGAACCCGGTCAATATATCGACGTCATGTTGCCCGGAGGACGCAGGCGCAGTTTCTCCATAGCCTCGCCGCCTCACGACTCGCGACTGCTCGAATTGCATATTCGTCGGGTAAGCGGCGGGGAATTTACCGAGCGGTTGTTTGCCGAGGACGCGCGCAGCACGCTGCTTTCCATCGAGGGTCCGCTGGGCCGGTTCGTGTACAAGCTGTCGCCTGGTCCGCCCGCGCCCATGTTGCTCGTGGGCGGCGGCACCGGTTTGGCGCCGCTCAAGAGCATCTTCAGGCATGTCATCGAGAACGGTTTGGATCGGGAAATGATCCTGTATTGGGGCGTGCGCGGTGAGCGCGATCTCTATGCTCACGGGGAACTCGAAGACCTTGCCCGGAGAACGCCGAACTTTCGGTACCGCGCGGTCCTGTCCGAGCCAGGCTCCACCTGGCAGGGACGGCGAGGTTGGGTGCACGAGGCGGTGCTGCGCGACATCGAGCGGCTCGATGCCACCGACATCTACGCCAGCGGGCCACCCGCCATGATCTCAGCGCTGCGGCGGGGATTCGAGCTGCGCGGCGCCGATCCTGCACGGCTGTTTTTCGATTCGTTCGATTACGCGCCGGACTCGCTCGCGCGCCAGCGCTCGATGGCTGCCACCAAATCCTGATCCTCGGCAGTGTCGGCTTGCAGAATGGGGGCGATCACTCCTCGCTCGCGCACGGCTCCGGCAACCCGGGCCCCGGGCACCAGCCAGTGCACGCGGTCGAATTCGCGGCGCAGCCCAGGCGTTGCCATGTCGAGCAAACTCGCCGCGATTTCCGCGCTGGTCGCGGTGATTACATGAATCTCGCCTGCCGCTAATTGCGCCTCCACCGCTGCGAGCTCCGCCCCGCTGTGGTGGGCGCGCTCGCGTTGATAGACGTCGGCGACGACGATTTGTGCGCCCCGCTGGATGAGCTGCTCCCGTAACAATTCGCGGCCGTGCATGCCTTTAATGAGCAATACGCGCCGGCCGCCCACGCGCGCGAGCAGTGGCTCCCGCAGCAAACTTTCGGAATCGAAACCGTCGGTTGGTGTCACGGTTACGCGATAGCCGGCTCGATTCAGCGCACGCGCGGTGGCGGGACCGATGGCGGCAAGCGTCAGGTTTCGCTTCTGATCGAGCAAGGGAGCGCCGAATCGCACCGCATTCGTGCTGGTAAAAATGATGAGGTCGAAGGCCTCGAGCGAGCCAAGCCGGCGCCTCAGTTCAACGGCGTCCCCCACGGCTTTGATGTCGATGGCAGGTAGTCGGATGGCCATAGCCCCGGATGACTCCAAGAGCCGGCATAGGGGCATCGCTTGCTGTTCCGGCCGAGTTACCAGGACTCCGACGCCTTGCAATGCAAGCATGGTCAGCCGCTGCGCAGCCGCTCTAACAGGGGGCCCGCGCCGGCAGCCAGCATGCGATCCGCGAGTTCCACGCCCAGGTTGGAGGAATCATCAGCGTTGCCCGTTATGGAATCGCGCAGCAGTCGCGAACCGTCCGGCTCCGCCACCAGTCCGACGAGCGTCAAACGATTTTCATCGAGCGTTGCATACGCGGCGATCGGCGATTGGCAACTTCCGCCGAGCCGGCCGGCGAAAGCGCGTTCAGCGTCCATTGCGGCGCGGGTCGACGAGTCATTCAGAACTTGCAGTAGCGAGCAGGTATGCGCATCGCCGTTGCGACATTCGATACCGATGATCCCTTGGCCCACCGCGGGCAAACAAGTACTGGGCTCCAAGCGCGCCGTGATGCGGGACTCCCAACCCAGCCGAATGAGGCCGGCGCACGCCAAGATGATGGCGTCCAATTCGCCGTTATCGAGGCGCCGCACGCGAGTATCCACGTTGCCGCGCAACGCTTCGATTCGCAGATCCGGGCGCAACGACAATAATTGCGCCTGACGCCTGAGGCTGGACGTGCCGACTCTTGCGCCCCGAGGCAGATCTTCCAGCCGTTCGGCCTTCGCTGCGAGCAGGGCATCGCGCGGATCGGCGCGCGGCAGCACCGCGGCAATCACGAACTTCTCGGGTAGATCGCTCGGCACGTCCTTCATCGAGTGCACGGCGATATCGGCACGCCGTTCCTCGAGAGCCACCTCCAGCTCTTTGATGAAAAGCCCCTTGCCGCCGATCGCGGCCAAGCTTCGATCTTGAATGCGGTCGCCTTTGGTGGAGATGGGCACGAGCTCGATGTCGAGCCCGGCATGGGCGCCGCGCAAGAGTGTGGCCACATGCTCGGCCTGCCACAGCGCCAGCTGACTCTTTCGGGTCGCTATCCGCAGCGTCGCCGTCTTCGGCCCGATCACGTCGGCACTGGCGGGGATTCGGGAAACAGGGCCGATTTCAGCCGATAAATCGCCGCGATGTCCTCATCGCCGAAGCCGCGCGCGATCAATTCTTGGTACTCGTGCAAGGTCGATTCGACCACGGGCAGCACGGCGCCGCGCCGCGCCGCCATGTCGCGGCAGATACGCAGATCTTTGTCGTGCAGGCGCACGCGAAATCCGGCCGGAAAGCTGTTTGCGGCCATGAAGGGCGCTCGATTGACGAAGTACCAACTGGTACCCGCGCCTTTGCCCAAAGTCTCGATCAGCCGGTCGAGCGGTAACCCTTCCGCATGGGCAAACGCCATGGCCTCGCCAACCGCTTGGATGATCCCGGCGCACATGATTTGGTTGGTAGCTTTGGCCGCTTGACCGGCGCCGCTCGCACCGAAGTAGGTGATGGTTTTGCCCAGTTTTTCCAACATCGGCAGTGCACGCGCAAAAACACCTTCATCTCCGCCCGCCATGATGGCGAGAGAAGCATTGCGGGCGCCCTCGACACCGCCGCTCACGGGACAGTCCAGAAATCCGACGCCGAGGGAATCGAGGTGATCATGCATGTCGCGCGCCGTTCCAGCGCTCACTGTCGAACAGTCCATCACGATCATGTTGGGGCTCAAGCCCGGATCAAGGCCTGCCACCACAGCGCGCAAGTCCTCGTCCGCCGACACACAGATCACGACGGCTTCGCAGTTGCCCGCCAGCTCCGTGAGACTCGTAAAGGCGTGGCAATGGAGTTCCTGTGCCAAGGCTGTGGCTTTGTCGCCGGTCCGATTCCAGACGCCGGTGAGAAGACCCGAACGATGCAGGTTGCGCGCCATATGCACGCCCATGGCGCCCAGTCCGACAAACCCCGTTTGCATATGCGATCCAGATGTTGACTAAGGAACGCGAAATCTTAAGGCTTTGTGCCCGGGGCGGCAAAGCGTGAGTCCGGCTCCTCAGGTAGAGCTGTTACAGATGCTGTCCAGTTCGCGCTTGGCGTTGACGCGCTCCGAGTCGATTTCCTCGGAGGTCAGGTACTGACGTTCGCCGTCCGTCCCAGTCTTATACAGCTTGCGGCCCTCGATCAATTTCTTATAGCGGTCCTGTGCATCCGCGCATTGTTTCTCGCGCGTTTGAGCGACATCCTCGTCCACGGTCTTCTTGGCGCCGTCGCCTTGGACCGTCTGGTCTCGCGGGGCGCTCTTGGGGGCCTGCGACGTGTTGGGCGAAGGAGGACGCGATGGCGTCGATCGCGCCGCGTGGTTTCCCAGCATTTCTACGACTTCCGCATGCACACCGTCGGGAGGTCGGTCGCCGTACTGAACCTTGCCTTGCGCGTCGACCCATTTGTACACGACTGCCGATGCCATGCCGGACCAGGCGATCAACACCGCGCACAAGAGAACGCGTTTCATGGTCATTTCCTCGCGTGAGAACCTTACAAAGCGCGCGAGCCCGCCTCTCCGGTACGGATTCGCACCGCGTGGCCAAGCTCCGACACAAAAATCTTGCCGTCACCAATTTTACCCGTGCGCGCGGTTTCAATGATGGCTTCTACCACCCGATCGACCTGATCGTCATCCACTGCCAGCTCAAGTTTCACCTTGGGCAGGAAGTCGACCACGTACTCGGCGCCACGATAGAGTTCAGTGTGGCCCTTTTGGCGTCCGAAGCCCTTGACCTCTGTCACGGTAATGCCCTGAACGCCCACATCCGCCAGTGCCGAGCGCACATCGTCCAGCTTGAAGGGTTTGATGATGGCAACAACCATTTTCATATTAGAGAACCTCCGGATCGATAAGGTAGCAGTCTAGCAGTGGCTTCGACTAGGAATTGCTGCGTTGCAGCATGGAGTATTGGTATTTTCTGATGTATAAACGCATGGCGTCTTGCGTCGGGCGCGCGAATATAAAAAACGGCGCGGGTTCTTTAAGGAACCCGCGCCGCCGGGATATCGCACCGACGGGGGAGTTGGCTGGCTTGCCGGCGCGAGATGCTCCTAAAACGTCAGAGGTTTTGGCCTCGCTCGATCACGGGCGAGGCCTTCTGTACCTCGTGAATCTTGCCTGTGCTGGGCACATAGTTGGACATTCCTAATTTCCTAATTTAAATGGCATCCGGCCCGGTTTCCCCGGTCCTGACCCGCAGCGCTTGTTCAAGGTCCAGAACCCAGACTTTGCCGTCGCCAGTCTTGCCGGTCCTCGCCACGTTACAAACTGCTTCCATCACCTGTTCCGCTATCGAATCATCCACGGCGAGTTCAATCTTGGCCTTGGGCAAGAACTCGACGCTGTACTCAGTGCCGCGGTATATCTCCGTGTGCCCGGGCTCTCGACCGTAACCGTGAACTTCCGTCACCGTCACACCTTGGATACCGATATCCGCTACGGCCTGTCGAACCTCGTCCACCTTGAACGGCTTGATCACTGCGGTGATTAGCTTCATGCATTTATCCCCGCTTACGTCCTTTAATCGAGCCGCCTCCACGATCACTTGAGCGTACTATTGATCTGACTAATGCAGCTTCCATGCCAGACGGGGCGGCTCACCGGATCAACAACTTGCGCGAATCGGCATGCTGGGGTGCACCGATTTAGTGCGAAGCGCGGTGTTCGGTGCGTTAACGGAGTGCGATTCATGCTTTCTGCGGAGGTGTTATGAGTTTTCTCAGTTCCAACAGTTTAGATGAGCTCGCCCGGCGGCTTGCCGACGCCGTCCCTGAGTCCGTGCGTAGTTTCGGTCGCGACCTGGAGGGGAACTTCAAGGCGGTTTTGCAGGCCCAGCTGAGTAAGCTCGATCTGGTGAGCCGACATGAATTCGACGTTCAAGCAGCTGTGCTGGCGCGAACGCAGTCCGCGTTGACGACCCTTGAAGCGCGTGTGAAAGAGCTCGAAGTCAAACTTACGCCGCAATAACCGGAGTAGGCGGCGGCGGGTACCGGCAGTGGACAATAGGCAGGTCAGCACCGTGCTCAGCCTGGTCTTGCTGCCCCGCTGGTGCGAGTCGAAATGCATCTCGGGTCAGGGCTGCCTGCGTTCTTCATGGTCGGACTTCCCGAGGCCGTGGTCCGAGAAAGCAGGGAACGGGTGCGACGCGTGCTGAAGTTTGCGCGGACCTGCGCGGATCTGGCCGTCGAGCCGAACATTCGCAGGACCGATGTGTCCGAAGCCGTGCGGCTCCGTGCGCTGGACCGACTTACTTGTTGAGAGAGAGCATGTAGTCAACGGCCATGCGAATCGTCGCATCAGGCCAGGTCGTGCCCCCGCGCGGCGGCATGTTGCCTTTGCCGGCGATGGCATGGGAGTAAAGCGTCTCTTTCCCCTGCGCGACGCGCGGCCCCCATGCCGCATGGTCGCCCACCTTCGGCGCCCCATTGACTCCGGTCCCGTGGCAAGCCGAGCAGACTTTCGTGAACCCCTGTTCGCCGGTGGTGGGAACATCCGCGGCGGTCGCAGCGCCCTTCGGCGCGGACAACGCCGCCAGGGCGCTATTGTCTTGTCCGGCAACGGCCACGTGTGCGAAAGGTGCTATGTTCTGCTGCACACCCTTGAGATGCAATGGATCCAACAATACGTTCTCGCCCTGCGTGTCGTTACCCACGGTGCGCGCGACGGCGAACAGCACGATCGCAAAAAAAATGAGCACGCCCAGTACCAAACTGAAGGAGTTGAAGAAATGGGTATCTGACGATTCGGGTTTGGACACGGCAACTCGCTGAAAATCAATGAAAAAAGATTCGGGAGAGACGGCAGTATAGCGATACCCAGGGATTCACGGAATAGCCGCGGACTTTGGAATCGAAAGCAGGCCGAGGAAACAGCGAGAATCAAGCAAAGGGAAACGGACAAGCAGTCGATGGGCATCCTGCATTACGCACGGCATTTCATCTTGTTGACATGCATCGTCGCAGTCCTGGCTGCAACGAACCGCTGGAGTCCCGCGCCGGTTGCTGTTGCATCTTTCGGAATATACGGGGCCCTGCATGCGTCGACGGTAGCGGTCACACTGCGCCGACCGCAGCCAGTGTGGCGGAAGCTGCTGTTCGTCGCGATCGGCTCGTCTCTCAGTATGCTGAGCGTCACGGTGAGTTTTTACGCAAGCCAGTTCATGGGGCGGCTTCCGGGCAGGGCGGGATCCACGCTGCTCCTGATGTCGTCCACGGGTCTCGGTGCCGCAAGCTATGCGATTCTCGTGCGATATTATTTTGAAGCGGATCTTGCGCGGTATGCACTGCTCGCGATCACGCTCGGCTGCGTCGTGGCGACGCTCGTGGTCCTCTGGTCAGGGGTCTATCTACGAGGCGGCGGATTGTGGTTCGCCGCATTTTGGTGGTTCGCATTTTCGACCGGTCTCTGGTACTTCGATCGAGGAGTGGGCAAGGGACCGTAACCAGGAGACGCCGGTGGGACGGCATCTACCCGTTTACTGCCCGGGCGCGGCAGATGCGGTCGCGGCCGCCGATAATTTTCGCACTGCAAGTTGGCAGGAATCCATTAATATGACGTTGCCGAGAGGGATGTGGCGCTCGAGGCCGGTCGGTCGGAGGCCGCCAATCCGGAGATGGTTCATTGAAAACGCTATTGTTCATCGTCGGTTGGTGTCTGTTATTCGTGCTGTGCTGGCCGCTCGCTCTATTGGCGATCGTCCTGTGGCCGCTGTTGTGGCTGCTGTCGCTACCGTTTCGTCTGGTGTCGATCACCTTCGAAGCGGTGTTTGCACTCCTCAAAGCCATTTTATTTCTGCCGGCACGCTTGCTCGGGTACCGACATGGCTCGACCGGGCGTACCAGCTAGGCGCAGACGCCATATTGCGCACACCGTCCGGCGCGAACGCAGCGGTACCACGGCGAGTATTCCGCTCACCCGCCGCAGAGTTTCCAACTTACCGAGCGCTCGGCGCTTCATCGAGAGTTAGAACGTGAATTTCCGATGATTTCAGCTCGAGACTCGCTGGCCTTGCTGCGCGATGGGAATCGTCGGTTCGTGGCCGATGTCAGGAGCCACGACACGCTACCCAGTCGAGCGCGACGCATCGAATTGGCCGGCGGTCAGGAACCTTTCGCGGCCATTCTTGGATGTTCGGATTCACGAGTGCCGGTGGAAATCGTCTTCGATCAAGGCTTGGGAGATCTGTTCGTCATTCGCGTGGCTGGCAACATCGTCGCGCCGTCGCAGGTGGGCAGTGTCGAGTTCGCCGCTGAACAGTTCGGGACCCGATTGGTGGTCGTATTGGGGCACTCGCAGTGCGGTGCCATTGGCGCGACTCTGGAGCAGCTGCAAAGGCCCAAAGAAAACCAATCCCACAATCTGCATTCGATCGTCGACTTGATACGGCCATCCGTGGAAGGACTGTTGGCAACCGACCTCCGACATAACCTGGACGAGCTGGTCCATCAGGCAGTCCGCGCCAACATCCGCGCTTCGGTAAATCATTTGCGGCACGGTTCGGAGATCATCGAACAACTCATTCGAAACGACGGTCTGTTGGTGGTCGGCGCCGAGTATTCCCTGGAAAGCGGGGTCGTCGACTTTTTCGATGGTGTGCCGGAGGACGAATGACGCCGCGATTTAGCACAGGTGGAAGGGCCGCGATTCGGCGGTCGTGCCGGACGGTGCATCACCTTTCGAGGTCGATGTGGTAACGAGAGAAGCGCTCAACGAACGCGGTGTCGGAAAGTTGCCCGGGCTTCTGGGCATCGTGATCACTCGGATGGAAGCCGCCGAAATCGAAGCGGAACTCCGCGTGAGAACCGAACTCATGGCTCCCAACGGCTATCTGCACGCCGGCAGCGTCGTCACGCTGGCCGACACGTCTTGCGGGTATGGCTGTTTCGCCAATTTGCCGGAAGGCGCCATGGGATTCACGACAATTGAGCTCAAGTCCAATCACCTGGGTACGGCGCGGGATGGAACCATTGCCTGCTTGGCAAAAGCGCTGCATCTGGGCAGGACCACTCAGGTCTGGGATGCCGTCATCACCCACACCGAGACCCGCAAGACGATCGCCCTGTTTCGTTGCACGCAAATGATTCTGTACGCGAAATGAGGGGCGCGGGACGAAGTGCTGCGTCACCGCACCACTCGGCGAGCGCCGCCCGGCGTCATTGGAACATGGATTATTGACGGGAGCGCGCGTTGGCGCTGCGCCGGCCCGTGACGCTGGACGCACGTCGGTTGCGGCGAGTAGTATCGCGCCCCCGTATTATGCGCCTGTAGCTCAGCTGGATAGAGTGTCGGCCTCCGAAGAAGTCAAGCGGAGGTTTGAAACGGGTGGAAAAATTTTGGAAATCAGGGACTTCGAGAAGTCGGTCGATTCGCACATTTAGCGGAGTGACCAGGGAGTGACCAAGCGCCGATCGGCAGGTCGCCAGGGAAGTGGGTAAAATCTTGATATGCGCCCGTAGCTCAGCTGGATAGAGTATTCGCCTCCGAAGCGAAAGGTCGCGCGTTCGAATCGCGCCGGGCGCACCAATTTTCAAATGAACCTCGAAAACATCCACGGGTTTTCGTTGGGCCAGCGCGGCTCATTCGAGGCGCTTGTGTGCCACTAACGGCAACGTGGTGATCGCACTGCGCAATAGTGCCCAGGACACCACCAATCAGGTGGGTCAGGAGATTACACGTCGAAACTTAAGCGTGCAGCCGAATCAACGGGTATCCCCGATCTTCCTCGAAGACTCGTGCAGACCGGATGATCCCCTCCTGTTGATTCGCCCTTGCGCGGCTTCACCCCTTATGTTGATTTTCATGTGTCACCATCGACGATCGTCGGCCTTAAATTTCCGCCTATCCTTAGCGAAAATCCAGCGGACAGCGATGGTGACAGTTTCCGAAAGACTTGTGTCGTTTGACGGCAGTTTCCCAGGGCTACAAAATCCTCAGGCGTCGCCCGCAGCGATTACTTCATTCACGCTGGACGGCGATCGAGCTGAAGAGCTTGCTGACCGTAAACAATTCGAATAACGGCCAGAACTCCCGTCAACAGCAGCGTCATGCCAACGCTTTCGGGGAGGGTTGGCCAACGATGGCGGACCAAGAGTCCGAAGACTGTCCCGAATAGCGTTTCCATTGTAATTAACTGTGCGGAGAGCACTACCGGCAATCGTCGCGCTGCGTACGTCCACGCTAGCGCTCCGCCTACAGATGCGATCACTGCCAACGATGTACCCCAAATGTAGAGTGGTTCGGCCGACTCCCAGCGCAGACCCAGTCTGGGTATCTCGAAAACGCCCAATAGCGAGCCGAGAGGCACGAACGCCAGCATACCCAATCCAGCGCCCGCCATGATGAGCGCCGTCCAAACCCCAGCATCAATCTGCGTCCGTTTGGCTAGAGCACTTTGATTTAATAGTCCGAACCATGTCCACAAGCCGACTGCAGCGAGTGCGAACAAAATTCCAAGAACAAGTGACTCCAGCTTTACCGGGCCTGCCGAATTGAAACTCCCGCCATTAACCAAAATCAGCCCGGCCGCAGAGAGTGAGAGAGGTAGCATCAAGTCCCGCCATGACACCGTGCGTTGACGCCAATTGCCGGCGATCGCCAGAACGACTGGGACCAATCCTAAAAAAGCGGGTGCAATCACGGGTCCGGCATAAATAGCGGCACCGACTACAGCAAGAAAGTAGCCAAGATAGCCGATGACACCGAGCCAAAAAGCCATAATCCAGTCAGCAAGTCGCAGACTACCGACGGCCTTTAAGTTGCACGCGAGAAAGCCGAAACCGAGGAGGCCGGAAATCAGAAACCGGAACAATGCAAAATCGAAAACCGAATAGTCTCCGATTACAAAGGGGACGACGAAATTCAGCGACCATGCCAACGCTGCGAGGAGAGCCGCTATTACCCCGGTAAGCATCGCGTTTACCTGCGCGCGCCGGCGTGCCTGTTTGGCCGCTTCTCGATTGCGTGCTTCGGTGATCGAGCCTTATTTCTACCAGAACTTGGTGTTTTGTTTCCTCGAATCGACGCTGCTGGCACTCGAGGCGATAACCTAAGCAACGGTTCAAGCGCGAATGTTCTAAAACGGCCAAAGGTGGCGGCAACACCGTCTGACTTCATTCGAATCAGTGCGCCTTCATAGGCGTCGATCAAAAATGCGGCGGCATCCTCGGCATTGATCGTGGGGTCAAGGTCCCCGCTGTCTTGGGCCTGCTGTAAAACGTGGAGAATGCTTCTTTGCCACGTCTGAAATGACTCTTGAAGCCGCTTGCGTAGCATGGGACCAAGCGTTGCGATCGTCTGCGACAGGACACCATAGAGACAGCCACCCGCTGGAAACTCCGCGATGAGCTCCTTTTCCAGCGCTTCAAAGTGTGATCGCAAACGACTCAATGGCGGGCGAGTCTTGTCGGTTTGCAGGGTTTCCCGAAAGCTCGCATAGCGAGCCACGTACGCCTCTAAGACAGCAATTGCGAAAGCCTCTTTACTGCGAAAGAAATGATAGAAGGAACCCTTTGGCACCTTGACGGCGGAAAGTACCGGGCCAATGCCAACCCCGTCATAGCCATAAGCGAGAAATGATTTCAAACCCTCTTGGATGAGTAGTTCCCGAGTACTTGGTTCGCCCATGAGATGATAGTAGACCGGTCGTCTACTACGGTCAAGGTGCTGGAAATGAGGAGTCTGTTGATGGAGCGTGCTCGCATGGGCGCAATGATCCGCCCAAACTCTTAAGCCGAAGGTCCCGAGTTCGAATCTCGGCGGGCGCACCATTTACCTCCGCGATCGGCGCGAAGTTGATCGCCGGCCGCCGCCGCCCGGGATACTGAAGTGCGCGACTATCGCTCCCGCCTCAGGGTCGCGACGCACCGGTTGGCGACTCCAGCCCCCGCCTTGGAGCAGCGCATCGGTCAGTTCGCATCGGTTCAACGAAGCCGGCCTTTCCGATACATCGGGCTGGAGCAGGGGCCGATTAGCTCTATACCACCCCTCCGTGGCACGCGCGTCAAGCGAACAAACTGACGTATTGACCCCGAAATGCGGTTCCTTAAGTGCCGGTTCGCAATTGGTCAAAGCATTCGCCAAACCGACGTCCTTGGGTGCGCGCGTTTGAAACGGTCAAACCGCACGCACGCGTAGTACAGAGGAATCATGCCTACGGCCCAGACGCTCAGGCCGACGAAATAGTTCGTACCGTCTTTGAAGAATAGGGCGCCAATCAGCGCGAACAAGTACAGATGTGCGATGTAAAAAAACAGAGGTGCCCGGCCAAGTGTGACCAGGATGCGCCCCGCTGCCCCTCTCTGCGCCTCGATGCCGGAGAACAGGCTGAACAACAACAGGTTGCCACCGACCATTATGAGAGTGAAAATCAATGAAGGTGGGTACTTGATCAGATTAAAGAACTCAATCCAAGTCCCGTCGCGTGGCATCCGCGTGTTGCCGAAGCCACCCAAGAGCCGCAGGGTCAGCGCCCCGACGATGAGTATGGCTCCCAGCGAGAAACTCGCATGAGTCATCGCGCCGTTCCGGCGCTCGAGGAATTGTCCAAGGGCAACGCCCAGACAGGTGATCGCAAGCCAGGGAAGCACCGGATACTCGAAGAGAACCACGCCGGTCTGACCGGCGATCAGCAGAATGCGTTCCCACCACTCGAAGGCCTCTGCCGCGCGCGCGGCGGCCGGGATCAGGGCGCTGCAGACGAACAACAGAGACGCACCGAGCATAATCCATATCCAGGAGCGCCCTCTGATTACGGGCATTAGAATGCTCGCCAGTATCATTGACGCGCCGAGAGCGAAGATTACCCCAACGGCTAAGTAGATCGGCCCGCCGCCGCCGGGAATGAGAGCGGATATCTGAGTCTTCTTTGCGGCGATCAGCCCGATAATCCAGGCGGGAGTTTCGATAAACTGGCCGATCGCAATCAGTAGCAGGCCGCGCAAAACCAGAAACCGCCTCACCGCCGGCATCGACCAACCTTCACGCGATTTTTGCGACGTGAGCAACGCTATACCGACGCCCATCCACAGAAAGAAGCCGGGCGCGCAGAGGTCACTCAGGAATCGGAGCGCGAATTGCACGTGATCGCCACTTCCATAGCGGGTCCATAATCCACCCCAGTATTCCGCCGAGTGCCTGCGAATGATCAATGCGCCAACATGGTCTATAGCCATGAACAACATGATGAAGCCACGTGCTGCATCGACTGCACTCAGCCGCGTGGAACTCCGTGACGCAGACGGTTGCTCTGAGGTCAGAAGATCCAAAGGTTTCTCGCGCCTGATGGCTTCAATCATCGCGACGATACTGACGTCATCTTTTGCGAGCCCGACTGGGCCGTCTGCGCGTGGTAGTACGCGGTGAGCTGCGGGCGATCGACCTGCGCGACCGCCGTCGCAATCGCCTTGTTGTAGCAGCGCGTGTAATCGGGCAAGGGGTAGTAGGAGCCCGTGAGCGCGCGCGGGCCGCAGACCCGACTGGCGGCTACAGTGATGCGGCGGTACAGCGCAGCGGTCCCGGCCGGCTTGTTCATATTTAGGTCCGCGTAATGCACGGTGGTCGAATGCCGAATCTCGTCCGGCGCACTGTCGGCATATAGCGCCGGGGATGTGATCAAGAGAACGATGGCAGCGATGCTGCCCAGCACAATCTTGGTCCTGAGTGACATGGTATATATCTCCACAAAAACCTGACTGAAGTATCGGACAAGCAGATGGATAGGAGCGAGACCGCTTACTGCACCCAGTTGGCGACTCACTGCATTCTTGAACTCGACGGGGTGTCGTGGCGTACGATTGCCGGCATGGACGAGATTCCCATGGGCGCGCGATCGATACGCTGGCTTAGGATTGCAGCGATCTGGTTCGGCGTGGGGCTGATCGACGTCAGTACGGTGTTCGCGATGCGCGCGCAAGGTACGCACTACGACTGGGTTCGACTGTCCGTGATGCTGGTGCTGTCCTGGCTGCCATGGGCTCTGGCGACGCCGTTCGTGTTTGGCCTGGGACGCCGATACCCTCCCTTCCGAGTGGTCACCCTCCGAGCCATCGGTGTGCACGTCGGTACGGTCGCAGCCATCGGCATCATTTTCGCCGTGTGGAGTGCTTTTCTCGAGATCGTGCTGAACCCATTGGTGCAACCTCAGCCTCCCGGCCCATTCACCGACCTATGGCGCTCCAGGCTGTATTTCAGGCTCCTGATGTCCTTGATCGTGTACGCCTTCATGTTGACGATCACTTTCGTCACGGAATCGAGACAGCGGATCGCGCGCCAAGAAACCGAGGCGGCACGGCTCAATGAACAACTCTCGAAGGCGGAGCTCGGTGCGTTACGGCGCCAAATGGAGCCGCATTTCATGTTCAACACGCTCAACGCCATCTCTGGATTGATTCGCGACAACAGAAACGATGATGCGGTAAGCATGATCGTGGGACTCAGCGAGTTTCTGCGGCGCGCCGCGGACGATTTCAGCCGCCCGCAGGTCGCACTGGCGGAGGAAGTGGAGTATTTGCAACGCTATTTGGACATTCAGAAAGTGCGATTTGCCGATCGTCTTCGGGTCAGTGTGGACATTCCGGCCGACCTCTTGCCGGCGCAGGTTCCGAATCTGATCCTTCAGCCGCTGGTGGAAAACGCAATCAAGCACGGCATTGCAAAACGCGCAGAGGGAGGCGCGATCCGGGTTGCCGCCTCACGCTCCCATGATCGCCTGAGTCTTAGCGTTTACAACGACGGCCCGGGCTTGCAGACAGACCGGGCGGCGGCGCAGGCGGGGATTGGACTCTCCAATCTGCGTACTCGGTTGCAAATCCTGTATGGGACCCGATTCGAGTTGAACTTGCGGAGCCCGGACACGGGCGGGGTGGAAGTTCTGGTTTCTCTGCCTCTCGGAGAGGCGTGATTCGTGCCTTTGGATAAGCGGTCGGTGGCAATACGTGTTCTCGTGGTCGACGATGAGCCACTTGCGCGACGCAATCTGACGGTGCTGCTGCATCGTGATCCGGACATCGTATTCGTCGGCGAATGCGGGTCCGGGACGGACGCCGTTGAGGAGATTCGCCGAACCAGGCCGGACCTGATGTTCCTCGATGTACAGATGCCGGAATGCGATGGGTTCGATGTTCTCGAATTGCTGGGTGCCGAGCTGCCGCCGACGGTGGTTTTCGTAACGGCGCACGACGAGTATGCGCTTCGTGCCTTTGAGGCCGGCGCACTGGATTACCTGTTGAAGCCATTCGACGACGCGCGGTTCCATCGCGCCTTGAATCGCGCCAAAGACAAGCTAGCGCATTATGTGGAGCAGCAGCCGCAGCGTGTGGAACGACTGGTCGTAAGAAGTGCAGGCCGGGTCGTGTTCGTGGATGCTGCAGAGATCGACTGGATCGAGGCCGCGGACTACTACGCTTGCTTGCACGTTGGAAACGCCACGCACCTATTGCGCCGGACTTTGTTGGACCTCGAGCGGGACTTGGACGGCGCCGCGTTCTGCCGAATTCACCGTTCAATCATCGTGAATCTGGACCGAATTCGCGGGCTCGAGCTCAGGGATGACGGAGAATACGAGGTCGTTTTGATTTCCGGAGTCCGGTTACGCTTGAGCCGGCGTTTCCGCAAGAACTTGCAGGATCGTCTGGGCGTCGGCTCGCGGCGAGCGTGAGTATGACCGGAGAGCGTCTCACCTCACCTGCAGTGCGCACACTTCCCACTAGTCAATTGAGCGGTTGTTCGACTTCGTGCGGCGCTTCGCCCTGACTGCCAATCCCTGGGCATCGGATTTGCGCGTCGGCCGCGATGAGGCGCCCGCTTGCCAGGTAAGCTGTTTTATTCGCCGTTGCAGCACAGAGTCATCGATCAATTGTTCGAGCCGGCGAACTCGCGTTGCCTCTTGCTTCGCACTGACCACCCACCAGATAGCCGCTTTGCGATACCAAGGTGGTTGCACCGAGAAGAACTCATACGCGCCGGGGCGTTTCTTCAGAATCGCGGCGTAGCGATTAGGTAGATCCGAAGTACGCTGTTCGTGCGAGTAGATTCCGGACCGGTCCGCTCGCCGAGCGGCGAAGGCGGCCATTCCTGCAAGTTGCATCAACCCCAGCTTGCGCAGCGCTTCCACTCGTTTGATATTTACGGCGCTCCAAGTACTGGTTGGCTTTCGTGGCGTAAACCGGATCATGTAACGGGTCTCGTCGATACTCTTGCGTATGCCGTCAATCCAGCCGTAGCAGAGCGCGTGGTCGACCGATTCAGGCCACGTCAAGCTTGGTGTGCCCGACCCGCGCTTGAAATAGCCGACCCATAGCTCTATCTCGTTAGTGGAATTTTTATCCAACCAGCGACGGAATTCAGCGGCAGCGCGGAAGAATTTCGCATCCATGGCTGCGCATTCTATCGAATCGTCGTGCCGCTCGGTACGCGGGCACACAGGGTCCACTCCTGGCTATCGCCGCAACCCAGCATCGCTCGTCAAGTACACCGCGAACGTCCCCAACCAGTGGCCACCCTCGTAGTGTTCGCCGGTCACCGCGGGAAGAGCAGCTTCCCGGTGTTGGTTTGCGGCCGCCCGTAGAACCGTGACGCGTCCATCTGTGGCAGGGAGTCCCTGTGCCATGCCCTCGAGCATCCATGCCCTGCTCAAATTGAGACCGTCGAGATGCGCAAGCTTCGGATCCGCACGATCGGTCACGATGGCGGGCCGCAACCATGTGCGGCCGGTGTGCTGCGGAACGGCCGGCAGGAAGCCAGACAGCCAGCGGGCGAATGTGTCCGTATCGAGCATTCTTCGCATGAAGTCCGCTTCGGCAACGCAGGGGGACAGAAAGTCCTCGCCCGACGGCTCGTAGCTCAGCGGACAGTTCCGGTCGCGGAGGTAGAACCTTCGAGCGGCATCCGCGAGCAAGCTGCGCATTTCCCCGTCGTCGGCAACGCCGGCCCAATCCCATATCAAACCGAACGAGAAAGCGGTCTGGTCGTGTTCGCCGATCCGGATGGGGTAGTGCAGCTTGGGCAACCAGCTTTTGACTCTCGAAGCAGCCTCGCTTTCAAGCGGGCGTAAATCGCTCGACCACAGCTGGGCCTGCGGATCGTTCCAGCTGCGCAGCTCCGCTGCAAGCTGCAGTAACCATGCGAGACCGTAGGGCCTCTCGAACGAAGCCCGACCCGCACGCTTGAAGTAGGCGACTTCGCCGGCAATATTCTCTGCCGTCAGGCTGCGAGCAAGTTCAGCCCGCGCCTTGGCCGCAAAAGGCGCATCAGGAAACAGACGAACGAGTCGAACCAGCAGCCAGTGGCCGTGGACGGCCGAATGCCAGTCGTAGCAACCGTAGAACGACGGTGTCAGCTCGTGTGGAGGGCGGGCATCGGCATCGCTCTCGAGGGTGTGCGAGATGTGACTAGGATATTCTTGGTGCAAGCACTTGAGCGCGAGTTCGGCGAAGCGCCCGGCTGCCGCGGCATCCAATGGGCGCGCTGGAAGAATGCTGTTGGCGGCGGCGGTCCCGTTCGATGCTGCTACCCCCGCTAACCCGCCAGATGCTGCTACGCCGCCCGATACCGCTGTCCCGCCAGATGTTGACCGACAGTGGGCCAACGCGCCGTCCAGCTCGATCCGCGAGATCGTCCCCCGGTTATAGTCGGTCAGCCAGATGGCCCCATGGCCGATGCCCAATGAGTCGCCGCCCGGCCCTATCCACCGGCAGAGCAGGGTCCCGGTGGCGGCATCGATCGCCATCAGCGGAACCTTTGGCATCGTCGTCCAGACCACCCCATTGCCAAAGCTGATGTCGCCGCCGTGGCCCGGTGTTCCCAAGGCAATAGTGGCCGTCACTCGTCGGGTGGCCATGTCGATGCGCGTCAAAGAACCATCGCCCTGATTGAGAGTCCAGACCGCGCCGGCGCCCGCAGTCAAGAATCGCGGACCCGGGCCGGTTTGCACGCTCGCTCCCAAAGTCCCGCTGGCAGCATCGACGCTCGTGAGCTCCGAGCCGGCGGCGCGCGTCACCCAGATTTGGCCTTCACTGTAGAACGGATTGTACGAGCCTGCCGGTGTCCGGACGGTCTGGCGGATCGTGCCGGTGACCGGATCGATGCGCGCGAGCGAGCCGTGCTTGTCGCGGACGAGCCAAACACCGTCCGGACTCGTGGTAATGCCGCCCTCAGGCGCCGCGGGGCCGATCTTGATAAGGGGAGCCAATTCATTCGAATTCAAGTTCACCTTGGCGAGCATTTTGGTTTTGCCGCAAAGCGGAATCCATAAACTTCCAAATCCAGTCGCGAGGCCAGCGCAAGGCGCACCGCGCAAGTTCACGGTCGCAACGACTCTATTGGTCTGCGGATCGATCCGATGCACGGCATCGGGCCCGGTACTTCCAACCCAGACCGCATCAGGAGTGATAGCGACCCAGTCAGCGGTCTTTCCCAGGTGCAAGGTCGCCAGCGGCGTGAGTTCGCCAATCGGTGCAGTCCTCACGCTGGCCGCGGCATCGAGATTTATGCCCAGCGTGATCGTACAAATAGTGAAAACCGCCGCGCTTCTCAATTTTGCACGCATGTTCTGTTCACAGATCCTCCGTCGCAACATCGATTCTCCGTCACAAGTCGCTGGGCGCGCCGCTCGTCCTCGAAATCGTCCCGTTCGTCCCAAGCCGATTGCCGGGCGTGCCCCGGCCGATGAAGCTCAGCTCACCGATAAAGGAGGCAGCATGAGTCAGCAAGGGTTGCGTCAAGAGGACATGGGGGAGCGGCGTTACGATCTCGACTGGGTGCGAATCTGCGCGTTCATGCTGCTGATCGTATATCACGTGGGTATGTACTATGTGACCTGGGACTGGCACGTCAAGAGCTCGCGGGCTTCCTCGGCGATCGAACCGCTGATGATGCTTACCTCACCGTGGCGTCTGTCGCTCCTGTTCCTCGTCTCTGGGGTCGCGACAGGTTACCTGCTGGCGAAGCAGGGTGGGTCGAAATTTCTACGGCAGCGATCGGTTCGTCTGCTGGTGCCTCTGTTTTTCGGTGTGGCGGTCATCGTGCCGCCGCAGTCGTACCTCGAAGTGGTCGAGAAAATCGGCTACTCCGGCAGCTACCTCGAGTTCTGGGGTCGCTACATCTCGGGCGATCATGGCTTTTGTCGCGGCTCCGATTGCCTGCGCGTGCCGACGTGGAACCATTTGTGGTTCGTCGCCTATCTGTGGGTGTACACGCTGATCTTGTACGTAGCCGTCAGGCTCTTCCCGCCCTTGACCGGTTGGCTGCGGCGGCTCGCCGAGCACCGGTTCGCCGGACCCGGTGTGTTGCTCTGGCCAGTGCTATTCCTGGCCATTATCGACGCCGCTCTGTATGGGCGCTTTCCGTCGACGCACGCACTCGTCGGCGACTGGTACAACCATGCGAGCTACAGTGCCGTGTTCCTTGCGGGCTTCGCGCTTGCCGGCACTCGCGCGCCGTGGATCGCGATCGAGCGGGCACGCTGGATCGCGCTCGGACTCGCGGTCCTCGGCTGGGCCTCCTTGTGTACATACGCAGGCATGTATGGCGGCAGCGCCGCGGAACCGCCCGAGGGCCTAAAGCTGCTCGCGAGTCTGGTGTTTGGCGCCGAACAGTGGGTCGCCATCGTCGCCGCGCTCGGCTTTGCCCGCCGGCACCTCGCCTACGATAGCGCGATGCGCCGCTACCTGACCACCGCCGTCTTTCCCGTGTACATCCTGCATCAGACGGTGATCGTCGTGATGGCTCATGCGCTCAAGCCGGCGCATCTGAACCCAGGTGTCGAGGCCTTCTTGCTGGTGCTCGTCACCGGTTCGGCATGCTTCCTCGGCTACGAGGGCATCCGGCGTGTGCCGCTGCTGCGGCCGCTATTCGGCCTCTCCTTTGAAACTGGGGTGGCAGGGCCGGCGAAGCCATGCCCCGGGTTGATGCCACAGGACACGAAGCCGCGGGATATGGCGCCGCGGGATATGACTCCGCAGGACATCAATTAGACTGGCGGGGCGCTCTCCAATCTCGGCATGAGGCACGGACCGTGGCGGCAACCAACTTAGGAATACCAACCCCGGACGGGGCCGAGGACAGCGGTCCAATCGCGTCCGGCCCGATCGCGTCGCGGTGGCGACGGCCGGGACCGCTGTATGTCGTGTTCGCGCTGTTATTCGGTGCGTACACGGGTTTGAATCAGGCCATCGGCCTGCGGTTCGCCCGCCCGCCTTTCGCGCTCTGGAAACCCTTCGTTTGGGAGTTCAGCAGCGTTCTCGTTATCTTCGCCATGCTTCCATTCATCGTCCGACTCGAGCGCCGCTTTGCGCTCGACGGCCGACCGCGCGGCCGTATCGTCGCGGCGCACATCGGAGGGGCCGTCGCCTTCTCGATCATCCACGTGACCGGCATCGTGGTGATTCGAAAGCTCGCCTACGCGTTCGCCGGCGAATCCTACGATTTCGGTAACGTCTTCGTTGGCGGCCTCTATGAACTGCAGAAGGACATCATCACCTACCTCGTGATCCTGATCATCATTTTTGCAGTGCGTGAGTTCCGGGTGCGGCGTGCGGGCGAACTTCGGGCCGCGGAACTCGCGGGCGAACTCGCCGCGGCGAGGCTCCGGCATTTGACGGCGCAGATCGAGCCGCATTTCCTTTTCAATTCGCTGAACGCGATTTCAAACCGCATGCGCGAGGACGTCGACGCCGCCGATCGGATGATCAGTCACTTGGGCGATTTATTGCGAGCGGCCTACGACACTGACGATGAGGTCATCGTGCCGCTGGGCCGCGAACTCGAATGGCTCCTGGGCTATGCCGCCATGATGTCCGAGCGCTTTCGCGGTCAACTGACCTTTGAGCTCGATGTCGAGCCCGGCCTCGAGGCGGTCGGGGTTCCACGCCTGCTGCTGCAGCCCATCGTCGAGAATGCGCTGAAACATGGTCTGGCGGATGGCCACGGCTGGCTCTCGGTTGACGTTCGACGCGTCGATGCGCATCTGCGCTACACGATTAGCGACGATGGCGTGGGACTGCCGGAATTGCCGCTGACGCATGGCACGGGTCTATCGAACGTATTGCGGAGGCTTCAACTCCTGTTCCCGAACGATCACGAGCTTGGTTTCGCCGCACGTCTGCCGCGGGGCACGGTCGTCACGATAAGCTTTCCGGTGTCAGAGTGAGCCATTCGGTGGTTATCGTCGACGATGAGCCGCCGGCGCGAGCGAAGCTCGGACGCTTTGTCGCAGAACTCGACGACTTCAGGGTGGCCGCCGAGGCCGGCTCGGTCGATGAGGCGATCGCAATCGTGACATCGATAGTGCCAGACGTTGTCTACCTCGACATCCGGCTGGGCACGCGCAGCGGCTTCGACGTGATCGACGGACTGCACGGCGTCGCGTCACCGCTGGTCATCTTCACGACGGCATACTCCGAGCATGCCGTGCGCGCATTCGAGATTCAGGCGCTCGACTACCTGCTGAAGCCCTTCGACCGCGAACGGTTCCTGCTGAGTATCGCTCGAGTCCGCGCCGCTCTCGCAGAGCCCGATCGGAGCGATATCGAGGAGCGCGTGCGCCGGCTGCTCGCCGAAATGCCCGGCCGGTTCGCGGCGCTGAAGCAGATCTTGGTGCGCGACGGGGATCGAGCTTTCTTTCTTACTGTCGATGACATCCAGCGGGTTTCGGCCGCCGGCAACTATGTGGAGGTGTACGCGGCCGGTAAGGTGCACCTCGTGCGCAACTCGCTCTCCGGCTTCATTGCGCAGCTCGATGCGGGCGAATTTCTTCGAGTCCATCGCTCTCATGTGGTGCGCGTTGGCTTCATCGCGGAATTGCGCGCCATGTTCCATGGCGACTATGAATTGGTGCTGCGTGACGGGCAGCGCTTGCCCCTCAGCCGTCGCTACAAGCTGCTGCTGCCGGCGGCGATCCGCGAGCGCCTCTGACGCCTACGGCTGCGCACCCGCGGGTTGCCGCAAGCTTACTTGGCCCCGCCGACGCCGCCGAAGCCGGCGTCCAGGAGCTTCGCCGGCCGTCCCGTGGGCTCGGCGTTCGTCGGACGCGGCCCAATGTGCAGACCTCGGCTCACCCCGCCCAACGAAGCCGTCAACAACTCATCGAACAAACCGCGAGTGGCGCCGCCGCGATTCATGAGTCGGCTCGTCCATTGCAGCGACGGACTGCCCTTCCTGCCGGCCTGCAGAGAAACGCTGCTTCCGCCGGTCTCCCACAACGTGACCACACGAACCCGGTCGTGCGAGCGATAATCCGATAGTCGTTGCCATACCGTGGTGCCGCTCATCATCGGTGCCGAGTCGACCGCCCCGATCTGGGGATCCCTCTCCAGGATCGACCGGCCGCGCGGACGAAATTCCTGCAGCGAAAAAGTTTTGGTGTCGGATAGAGCTACCGCTCGATAGGGCGCGGGTATTGGGAACATGGATGCGGAAAGCGCTGCTTGTTGCCGCGCGGCACTGAAATCAGGCTTCGCTGCATCGGCCGAAAGCGGAACCCGTTCGCCCGCCAGCACTTCGGTGGTACGGACCAGCGTCAAGAGCACCCATCCCACGAGCATTTTGTCGCAGACGCCACGGTGTCGGGTCGCTGTGCAAGACGCCTGCACAGCATGATATGAGGCGCTACACGACATGGGGGCAGTTTGTCATCGTGGTTCGAACGACACGGTGAGCATCCACCAATATTGATGTTGGGGCGCGCGGCATACGTCACAAATTTGCGCCAACTCACCGCGCTCTTCCACCGCATCACAACATAACTACCTTAGAAAGGCGTTATGTCTACTCGCAGATCAACTCATGCCGGAGAGGGGCCGCGCAATTGAGGGCGTGCGCTTTCCCAATGGATTCCGTCGAAGGGTGTGACCGACATCGATTCCACGGTGTCGCTGTCGATGCAGCGAGCATTGACGCTGATCCCGTCGGGGTGCGACCGCGGAACATAAAAAGACTTCACGCCGCAGTGCGAGCAGAAGGTGTGCTTAGCGACGCCGGTGTTGAAAGTGTAAGTGGTCAAATCGTCGCGGCCGGAGACGATTACGAATCGATCCGCCTGCACGATCAGATGCAAATATCCAAACTTGCTGCAGATCGAGCAGTTGCAGTCCGAAACTTCGAGCCTCGCGGGCGCGGTGACTTCAAAGCGGACACGACCACAGTGACAACCACCCGCATGCGTAACCATGGTCGGTTCCTCTAGTGCGCTGACTCGCGGCGTCAATGCTTGTGTTCTTGAGCCGCAAGATCGTCGACCAACGAAAGCAATCGCTCCGGACTACCCGCAGAGCGCACGTCCGCCACATACTTACCGTTGACGACAAAAGTCGGAACGCCCTCGATGCGATAGCGCAGCACGAGTTGATCCGCTCTTTGCAGTGAAGTCTCCACGGCAAACGAGTGGTAAGCCTTCTTGAATGTGTCCTCGGAGACGCCGTACTTTTTGACGAACGCGGTCTGGATGCGCTCGGCGCCTGCGACGTCGTTGGGATCGGTTGCGACCAACAGATTGCCGTTGACGTGTATTTCCTTGAACACATCACCATGCATCTGATCGAGCTTTCCTATGCTTTCCAACGTGTAATAGAGGCGGGCCGTCGATCGGTGCCCTTCGCTCCACATGACGGGCACGCGGGAGAAACTGATGAATCCGGGCTTCGTTTTCTTCCACGACTCCACCAGTGGGTCGATCGCATAGCAATGCGGGCAGCCATACCAGAAAAACTCCAGGACCTCGACCTGGCCGGCTGCGGCCGAAGTGGGTTGGGCGGGAACCAAGCGCGTGTAATTGACGCCTTCCTGCCACAGAGTGGGACCCGTGGTGGTGGCGGCGGATGCGGTTGAGGTGGTTGCCGCCATCGTGGAAGCGACGGCCGCCAACAGGGGATTGTGCGTGCCGCTATCGCCGGTGGTTTCCTCGACCGTTTCAGAACCGTCTTCATTGGGACGCGCGATCTTGCTCGGTCGAGTCGGAGCGAGGCCCGCTTCCTGTCGTTGACTCGCCGTGGCCGTCGGGGTTGCGTCGCTCGGGGGAGGAGCCAGTGCGGTCGCCGGAGTCGTTGCAGCGTGCCGCTGGTCGTTCGCCGATTGCTGTTTACCGCAGGCGCCCAGGACAAGCGTGAGGGCCAAGAATAATGATAACCGGGAAGCGCGCATCTTCAGCGAAGTCCTTGTAGGTAAGAGGCGAGATTGCGCATGTCGTCGGGCGACAGGCGCTTGGCAATGGTCGGCATGATGGCGTTGGGCCCCGTGGCACGGGCGCCGGACGCATAATCATTCAGCTGTTTGACCACGTATACCGAATGCTGTCCGCGCAGCGCGGGATACTTCGCGGGTTCATTGCCACGCCCGGTAGGGCCGTGACATGCCATACAGGCGGGAATGGCCCGCGCTTGGTCGCCGGCCCGATAGAGCTTCTCGCCCGCCTTCCAATAGCTGGGATCCGCTTCGAGGCCGGTATTCGTTTGGCCGTCGAAATAGGCACCCAGATCCGCCATATCATCCGGGCTCAAATTTGCCGCATTTGGCATCATCACCGGATTATTGCGCTTGGCCTCTTTGAAATTCTTCAGCTGATCGGCGATGTAATCGGCACCAAGCCCGGCGAGGCTCGGCCACTCGGGGTTGACGCTGTTGCCGTTCGCGCCGTGGCAAGCCTGGCAAACGACGGCCTTGGTCGCCCCGGTTTCAGGGTTGCCGGCCGGTGCCCCCGCGTTGCCCGCCGCCGCCCCCACGTTGCCGGCGATGGCGCCCGAAATCGATGCTGCGAGAATCCAAAGACGCTTCATGATCGCCTGTAACCCCATTCTAAATTGAACTGCTGACTGTCCGAAATTGTACACTGAGAGCCAATAATTTGCGTCCAAGCAACAGCTATGTCGACCTATCCCCATGTGAAATTCGTGACCAGTGCTGCCGAGGCGCATCAACTCGCAGCGGATACCGGTCGTGAGATCGCATTTGCCGGACGCTCCAATTCCGGCAAATCAACCGCGATCAATGCCGTCACTCAGCGTTCCGGCCTAGCCCGCGTGAGCCGCACGCCGGGGCGCACTCAACTCATCAATTTCTTCGAGTTGGCGCCGGAACGCCGGTTGGTCGACCTGCCCGGTTACGGATTCGCCAAGGTCCCGGAGCGGGTGCGAATCAAATGGCTGCAGTTGATGGAACATTACTTCAACGTACGAGAGTCGCTCGTCGGGTTGATACTGATCGTTGATAGTCGCAGAGGCCTGGGGGCGCAGGACGTTGCCATGCTCGAGTGGGTGCTCGCCCGTGATCGTCAGGCGCACGTATTGCTGACCAAGGCGGACAAGTTGAACCGCAGGGACTCACAGCGCGTGTTGCAAGAAACCAAAAGTGCTTGCGCCGATACGGCAGTGACCGCCCAATTATTCTCAGCCCATGCAAAACAAGGGATAGAAGAAGCGCGGATGACGATGGATCGCTGGTTGGAGGTCGCGTAAAAAAGGCCCCGGTGGTTGTTTTGACACAGCCACCGAGGCAGACCAACCCGGCATGGGGATGACAAACCGGGTCTAGCCCGCTCAGGGAGAAGAGCGGGGAGCGTCTTTAACGCTCATGAGGTTAGATGGGGATGGGTTGAGAAAGTTCCAGGGCGTAGGCGAGCATTTGTTTGAAGCGCATAATTTGCTCGAGCCGGCCCTCAAACGGGTCGAAAACGCCAAAAAAGTTAACGAATTTTAATTTACCTGCCAATTCTTGACACTTCGGCCCGCCTCTAATGAGCCTCATCCCAGTTTAGCCCGATTCCTACGTCCACTTTGAGGGGCACGCTAAGTTCGGCGGCTCGGGCCATGTGGTGACGGAGTTGCTGCACGATGGATTCGACCGCCGTATCGGCGACCTCCAGCACGAGTTCGTCGTGCACCTGCATGATGAGCCGCGCCGGCGCTTTCGATGTTCGCAGCCAGCCATCCACGTCGATCATGGCCCGCTTGATGATGTCGGCGGCCGTGCCTTGCATGGGGGCGTTGATGGCGCTGCGTTCCGCGTATTGGCGCAGCGCCTGGTTGCGCGACAGGATCTCGGGTAAGTACAAGCGGCGTCCAAAAATAGTTTCGACGAAGCCGGCATCGCGTGCCTTCTGCTTGGTCTCATCCATGTAGCGCTTCACGCCGGGATAGCGCTCGAAATAGAGATCGACGTATTTTTGGGCTTCGCCGCGACCGATACCGAGCTGGCGTGCCAGGCCGAACGCCGACATACCGTATATCAATCCGAAATTGATGGCCTTGGCCGAACGCCGCTGATCGGCGCTGACCGCATCCAGTGAGAGCCCGAACACTTCGGCAGCCGTCGCCTGATGCACGTCGCGATCCTCTGCGAACGCATTCAGCAAGCTGGCATCGCCCGAGAGGTGAGCCATGATGCGCAACTCGATCTGCGAATAGTCGGCGGCAACCAAAGAGTACCCGGGCGGCGCCACGAAGGCCTGGCGTATGCGGCGTCCTTCCGGAGTTCTAATCGGAATGTTCTGTAGATTCGGGTCGGTTGAGGATAGCCGGCCGGTTGCCGCGACCGCTTGATGGTAGGACGTGTGAATGCGTCCCGATTGCTGGTTGATCTGTTCGGGCAGTTTGTCCGTATAGGTCGACTTGAGTTTCGCGACTCCGCGGTATTCGAGGATCAACTTCGGCAACGGATACGCTGCTGCCAATTCCTCGAGTACGTCTTCCGCCGTCGATGGCTGTCCCGTCGGCGTCTTGCGAGTGACGGGAATGCCCAATTTACCGAACAAGATCTCTTGCAACTGTTTCGGCGAGTCCAAGTTGAAGGCACCGCCCGCTTCGATGTGAGCTTGTGTTTGCAATTCCAGCATGCGTGTCGCGAGTTCCGTGCTCTGCTTCCTGAGAAGATCTCGATCGACCAGCACACCGGCTCGTTCCATGCGATATAACACCGGAACCAGCGGCTGTTCGATGGACTCATACAGGGCTTTCAGCCGCGGTAACGCTTCCAGCTGCGGCCACAATGCCAGGTGCAATTGCAGCGTGACGTCCGAATCCTCCGCGGCATATTCTGTGGCGCGCTCGACGTCGACTTGATTGAACGTGATTTGCTTCGCGCCTTTACCGCAGACATCCTCGTAGCGGATGGTCTTGATGCCTAGATACTTCTCCACCGTCGAGTCCATGTCGTGCCGAGTCGTGACGCTGTTGAGCACATAGGACTCGAGCATGGAGTCGTACCGCTGACCCGCAAGCGCGATGCCATAGTTCGCGAGAATGTGGCAATCAAACTTCAAGTGGTGGCCCAACTTCGGCTTCGCCTCATCCTCGAGCACGGGTTTGAGCGCTGCCAGCACGGCGGCGCGCTCCAGTTGTTGGGGTGCACCGGGATAATCGTGAGTCAGGGGTATGTAAGCAGCTTCGCCCGCCGACACGGCAAATGACACCCCGACAATTCTCGCCCGCAGGTAGTCAAGACTGTCGGTCTCCGTGTCGAATGAGATGAGCGGTGCGGCGGCGAGTTTGGCAAGCCACGCGTCGAATGCCTCCTGCGACGTGACCATCTCGTAGTCGCGACGCCGCGCGGGCGCAGTCACCGCCGCGGACGTACCATCTTCAGCGAGCACGGCGGCGCCGATTGAGTCGTCGGTGAGTGCTGCGGTAAGGCCCGCCGGCGCCGCCGCGATCGCTTCCGGCGAGGCGTCCAGAGCACGCAGCAGCAGCCGCAATTCCAAGCGCGTGTACAACTCTCGCAGTCGCGGGACATCCGGTGTCCCGGCGGACAACGCTTCGGCATTCAGGTCCAACGGCACGGCGACATCGATGGTCGCGAGCTTTCGCGACAACTCGAGCTTGGGCAGTTCACTGCGTAGATTCTCACCGACCTTGCCGGTGATTGAGGCGGCATGGCCGATCAGCGAATCCAAAGTCTGATACTGATTGAGCCATTTGGCCGCCGTCTTCGGACCCACGCCCGTCACACCCGGAATGTTGTCCGAGCTGTCGCCGACCAGGGCGAGGTAGTCGACGATCTGCTCCGGGAACACATCGAATTTCGCTTTGACGCCCTCCCGATCGAGGCGAGTGTTGCTCATCGTATTCACGAGACTGATGCGCGAGCCGACGAGTTGCGCCATATCCTTGTCGCCGGTCGAGATTAGGACGTCATAGTCCGCATCGGCTGCCTGCTTGGCGAGCGTGCCGATCACGTCGTCGGCTTCGACACCGGCAATTCGCAACAACGGCAGACCCAGCGCGGCGACGGCATCCAGGAGCGGCTGTACTTGCGATCGAAGATCGTCGGGCATGGGTGGACGATGCGCCTTGTACTGATCGAACAAGTCATCGCGGAACGTTCTGCCCGGTGCATCGAAAACCACCGCGACGCGCGTGGGCGACTCTTCCTTCATGAGTTTGTTCAGCATGTTGAGCACACCGAGCACGGCTCCGGTGGGTTCGCCTTTCGAATTGGTCAGCGGCGGCAGCGCGTGGAACGCTCGATATAAATAGGACGACCCGTCGACCAGGAGCAGTTTACCTGTATTCATTAAGTAACTTTAATCCAACGCGCCGCTACGGCTGCGGCGCCGGCGTCGCATCGCCGGTCGCAGTTGCATCGGTGGGTGCAGGGTTCGGCGTCGGGGTGGGGTGCACCGGGGTCGGTGTGGATGACGGCGCCGTGGATGGCGGTGCCGGCGTGGGTGACGGTGAAACGGGGTGTTTACCGATCCCGATCTTCTTGTGTGGATGCTGCGCGTCGGGCAGCACCAGGGGTCCTTTCTGCCCACAACCCAAGAGGGGACCCGCCAAACTGGCAACCATGAGCAGGCCTACGATTCGCATGTTGCACAGTATAACGCCAGGCGGCGTGCCGCTACGCTCGTCCCGACGCGCGGCACGTCCCAATGGCACGACTTATACTTACTGCATGACACAGCAAAAAAATGAGTCGCGCCGCCCCGCTGGGCATCGGGTTACCACCTGTCTGGTCATGGGGTTGGCGCTGTGCGCCTGTACTCTCCCCGCGACATTCGTCAAACCGCGCGGCGGCGGCGGCGGCGACGCGACGACTCAGGCGCTGCGCGACAAGGTCACGACCATCGTCGTGATCTATGCGGAGAACCGGGCTTTCGATAATTTGTACGGTGATTTTCCCGGCGCGCGTGGCCTCAATGACGTGGTTGACGCCGATGGACACCCGCTGCCCGCGTATGCGCCCCAGCGGGATCGCGACGGCTCCGTGTTGCCGAGCTTGCCGCCGACTTGGGGCGGTGTGACGGCATCCGGCTACAAGCCTGTGGTCACTCAAGCGCAAAGCGCAGGGTTGCCGAATGCGCCGTTCTCGATCGAACACGCTTTTACCGCGCAATCGCACGTTACCCTGTCCACTTCGGCCGTGACGCGTGACTTGTATCATCGGTTTTTCGAGCATCAGATGCAGATCGACGGCGGGAGAAACGATGGCTATGCGGCTTGGTCGGATGCCGGCGGCCTGACCATGGGCCACTACGACACCAGTCACTCGGCGCTCTATGCATTGGCGCGCCAATACGTACTGGCGGATCATTTTTTCCAAGGCGCGTTCGGCGGCTCGTTTCTCAATCATCAGTACTTGATTTGTGCCTGTGCACCGGAATACCCCGACGCCGATACCGTACCGGCCAAGCCGTCCATTACCGTGCTCGAGACCGGCGCCGATGGCCATTTGGCGCCGCGCTTGCAGCTCGCCAAAGGTTCGCCGGCATCCGCGCTCGACGGACCTCCAAAGTTCGTCAAGAGCGGCAATCTCGCGCCGACCGATTATTTCGGTGACGGCAAGTTCCATGCCGTGAACACCATGCAGCCCGCCTATCAGCCGAGCGGCAATGGACCGGCGCACAATGATGCTGCCGGTCAATATGCCGATCCCAACAACGCAACGACACTGCCGCCCCAGAACGGCCCCACCATCGGCGATCGTTTGAGCGCCAAGAACGTCGCCTGGACGTGGTATGCGGGCGCCTGGAACGCCGCAATCGCCGATGGCGAACAGCCCCCGGCAAAGAAGCGTCGGGTGATCTATGCGCCCGAAACCCCCGCCGGCAATCCGGACTTTCAACCCCACCACCAGCCGTTCAACTATTACGCGCGATTCGATCCCAAGGCTCACGCCGATGAGCGCGCGGAGCATTTGAAGGACTACGACGAGCTCGTCGCCGATAGCGCCGCGGGACGGCTAGCGCAGGTCGTCTTTTATAAACCGCAGGGCAACCTCAATCAGCACCCTGGCTACGCGTCGGTCGCCGACGGCGACCAGCACATCGCCGAACTCGTTGCGAAGCTGCAAGCGGGGCCGCAATGGAAGAGTATGGTGATCGTGATTACCTACGATGAATATGGTGGTGCCTGGGACCATGTCTCGCCGCCCAAAGGCGATCTTCTCGGTCCGGGAGCGCGCATACCGGCGCTCGTCATCTCCCCCTTGGCAAAAATGGGGACGGTCGACCACACTCAATACGATACCGACTCCATTCTCCGTTTGATTACGCGCCGCTTCGACCTCGAAGTTCTTCCCGGGGTCACGATGCGCGACCATGGCCTAGCGGAACACGCTGAACATCCCATGGGCGACCTGACCAACGCACTCGACTTGAAGCGCTGACCGCAGGGCTCGGTGCGGACCGAGCGTCGCGGCCGCCACGGCCGCGAGCTACAGAAAGCCAAATGGGCCGAACTACGGGTTCGACGGTTTCAGCGGCGGTACCGCCTTGTGGGAGGGCGGTGTTGCCGCCGGCGCCGGCGGCGGCGTGCTCGCTTTCACGCTGAGCAATTCCACGTCGAAGGTGAGCAAGGAGCCGGCGGGAATCCCGGGACGCGGGCTTGCGTCATACGCGAGTTCGGGAGGTACGAAGAGTTCCCATTTGGCGCCGGGCTTCATCAGCACCAACGCTTCTTGCCACCCTTTGATGACGCCGTTGACCTTGAAGGTCGCCGGCATGCCGCGCGCATAGGAGCTGTCGAACTCACTGCCGTCCAGCAGCTTCCCGCGATAGTTGACCGTCACCTCGTCGGTGGGAGCGACGGTTGCCGCTTTGGCATCTCCCGGGACGAGCACTTTGTATTGCAGGCCGTCGGCCGTGGTCTTCACGCCCTTCTCATGGCCGTTGTGGGACAGGAAATCCTGCGCCGCCGCCTTGTTGTGCGCCAACGCCTCCGCCATCACCGTCTGCACGAATCCTTGTATCTGCTGCTGGTCGGCGTGGGTCGATTTCTTACCTTGCAAGCCGTCCTTGATGCCGCGCGCGATGGCGTCCGAGTCGACCTGATTCGTGATGCCCACCGAGTGCATCTGCTCGCCGAAGGTCAGGCCGAACAGATAGCTGGTTTGCTCGTTGGATGAATCGGCGGGCGAACCCGCGGCAGGCGCAGCCGTCGCCGGAGGCGTCGGTGCCGGGGGGGTGTCGGCACCGGCAAGCGGCGCGGCCGCCATCACCAGGGAGCATATGCCGGAGGCTCGTACGAATCGGTAAGTTTGTTTCATGGCGCGAACGATACGCCAGTCGATGTTGCACTGGCTAGGGTGATTTCACTGTACCCGGTGCCCCCGTTCTGATGATAGCCAAGGTCATGCGCGAAACGCACACCAAGCCTTGCACCGGATCGACGATGTCGATGGTCCATACCTGCGAACGTCCACCGATATGGACCGGACGCGCGGTGCCCGTGACTCGTCCGCTGCGCACGGAGCGCACGTGGTTGGCGTTGATTTCCTGGCCCACGCAGCGGAATTGGCTTCGATCGAGGCACATGGTGGCACCCGTGCTACCCAAGGTTTCCGCCAGAGCGACCGAGGCGCCGCCGTGCAGCAGGCCGTAAGGCTGATGCGTGCGCTCGTCCACGGGCATGGTGGCGCGCAGGAAGTCATTACCGATTTCACTGAATTCGATGTCGAGATACCGGACTAACGTCCCGCGACTCGCGGCGTTCAGCGCGTCGAGCGTCTGCGGACCGAGCCAGATGCTCATTTGGGGTCCTTGAGCGTCGCCGCCACCCGCTGATAGGCTTCGCGAAACGGAATGTTCTCCGTCGTCACCAAAGCGTTCGCAGCGGCCGCGGCGTGGATGCCGGGGTCCAGCCGAATATTTTTCTGGTTGAAGCGTACTCCGGCCAGGGCGCTCGGCAGGATGGCGAGTGTCTGCAGGCAGGAGTCGATGCCGCGGAACAGCGGCGGCTTGATGAGTTGCAGATCCCGGTGATAGCCGGAGGTCAGCTTCTGTGTGATGTTCAAGACTTCATTGAGCGCCGCCTGCGCCACGGAGCTGCGCCCGCGCATCAGCTCGAAAACGTCGGGATTGCGCTTCTGCGGCATGATCGAAGAGCCCGTGGTGAACCCTGCCGGTAGACTGACGAAGCCGTACTCCTGGGTATAGAAAAGCAGCAGGTCGGCTGCGAGTCGCCCCATATCCTGCGTGAGCAGGGTGATCTCGAACAGCAATTGCGCCTCAGCCTTGCCGCGCGACAACTGAACCGCGGTCACTGGCTCGTGCGTTACCGTAAAGCCCAGACGTCGGCGCGTCGCTTCGCGATCCACGTCGAGGTTCGGCGTTCCATATCCCGCCGCGGATCCCAAGGGATTCTTGCCGATCCGCCGCTGTGCGTGCTGCAGGCCTTCTGCGTCATCGCGAATCTCGGAGGCAAAGCCGAGCGCCCACAGCGCCACCGTACTCGGCATCGCCTGCTGCATGTGGGTGTAACCGGGCAGTTCGATGGTCCCGTCGCGAACCGCCAGGGCGTCGAGCGCTTCCGCCACCGCGATGGCGCCGGAATGCAGCGTCATGGCCGCGTCGCGCAGGTACAGACGCAGCGCCGCGAGCACTTGGTCGTTGCGTGAACGACCGGCATGTAAACGGCCGCCGGTCGCGCCGATCCGCGCCGTCAGCAGATTCTCGATCGCCGTTTGGCAGTCCTCTTGTTCGAGGGTAATGCGCCATTTGCCGCCCGCATGTTCCTCGCCGATGGCGGTCAGGGCATCGCGGATCGCGGCGAGGTCGATGGACGACAATAGGCCCCGCAGCCCAAGCATTTCCGCATGCGCGATGGAGGCGCGAACGTCGTACTCCACCAATCTATTGTCCAGATCGTAATCGTCGCCGGCCGTGTAGGCGAGCACCCGCTCATCCAGCGGCGTTCCCTTGTCCCAGAGTCTAGTCATTTGAGTCTCAGCGTCGTTGCGGGCCGCCCGGACGGCGGGGTCAGGCGGTTGCCACACCCTGCTGTTCGGCAGGGCTCAATGCCTTGAGGTCCGCCACCACCAATGTGCCGGTCCCCTCGTTGGTGAAAATCTCGGCAAGCAAGCTGTCCGAGGACTTATAGGTAATCACATGCACGCGCCGCACGCCGCCGCGGATGGCATTTTCGATCGCGGTGGCCTTCGGCAGCATGCCGTCCTTCAGAGCGCCCGCGTCGCGCAGGCGCTTCAGGCCTTTGAGGTCCGTGTAGGAAATCACCGTGCTCGGATCTTCGACGCGTTCAAGAATGCCGGGCGCGCCGGTGCAGAGCACCAACTTCTCCGCCGACAGCGCGCCGCCGATGGCAGCGGCCACGGTATCGGCATTGATATTCAGCAAAGTTCCGTTGGAGTCAGCCGACAGCGGGCTGACCACCGGCATCAAGCCGTTCTCCAGCAGCTTTTCGATCACCGTGGCATTGACCGAATCGATGTCGCCGACGAAACCGTAGTCCACGGTCTCGCTCGACCCCTCGGACACGGGGACCGGTGCACGCTTGTGTGCGCGGACCAGGCCCGCATCCACGCCGGACAGGCCAATGGCCTCGATGCCGAGCTCACGGCAGATTGCGAGGATGCGCGTGTTGATGAGGCCGTTGAGAACCATCGAGGTGACATCGATGGATTTCTGATCGGTGACGCGGCGCCCGTTCACCATCCGGGTCTCGATGCCCAGCGTAGCTTGCAGGCTGTCGAGCTGCGGACCGCCGCCATGCACCAGCACCGTCTTGATGCCGACCTGATGCAATATCGCAACTTGTTCGATGAGCACGCGCGTGGAAATCTCATCGCTGAACACCGCGCCACCCGCCTTGATGACGAATACCTTGTTTTTGTACATGCGGATGTACGGCGCGGCGCTCATGAGCGCCAACACGGCAACGGAAGGGTCAGGTCGACTCATGATCATGGAATACTCCGAAACGGCCGTTAAGCCAACATACGGTGCAGGACGGCCATCTGCACCACCATACGATTGAAGGCCTCGCGCTTGACGACGGCACGCGGTCCATCCAGGACCTCATCGGCGACGGCGACATTGCGACGCACCGGTAGACAATGCATGAGCTTGGCGTCGGGCAAAGCACCCGTGAACCAGCGTTCTCGGACACACCAGTCCGATAGATCCGCGCGCAACCGCGAGTCGGCCTCGACGTCGCCGTAGTAGGTGGTGGTGCCCCATTCCTTGGCATACAGCACGTGGGCACCTTCGAGCGCGGCCGTCCGATCGGACGTCTCGGTAACGGAACCGCCCGCGGCAGCGGCCGCCAGCCGTGCCTTGTCCATGAGCTGCGGCGGCAACGCAAAGCCTTCGGGCCGCGCCACGACCACCTCCATACCGCGCATCGCGGCCATGTGCAGTGTGGCGGCGGGCACGGCCAAATACAGCGCCTTGGGGTGATAGACCCAGCTCAATACGAACTTGGCCCGCCGCGGTACCTGAAGCTCGTCCAGCGTGCGCCAATCGGCCAGCGCCTGGCATGGATGGTTCATGGCGGATTCCATGTTGATCAGCGGTTTATCGCCGCACAGACCGTCGATCATTCGGAACAACGTCTCGTCCATGTCGTTCTTGAGGCTTCTGCCGTCGGCGAACGCCCGCACCCCGAGCGCGTCGCAGTAGGAGGCCAGCACCGGTATGCCTTCGCGGATGTGCTCCGCGGCGGCGCCGTTCATGATGGCATTCATGCGCGTCTCCAACTGCCAGGTGCCCTGCCCGGGAGTGATGACGAAAGAATTGCCGCCGAGCCGCGCCATTCCGGCCTGGAACGAGGCCAAGGTGCGCAAGGATGGATTGAAGAAGACCAGTCCCAAGATCTTACCGGCCAGCGCCTGCGGCTGTGGCTTGTCCTGCAACGATTGGGCGAGCGCCAACAGATCGACGATCTGCTCGCGGCTGAAATCGGCAAGATCCAGGAAGCGCTTCATGCCGGGATCTTGGCCAGGGCGTCGCGCAGCAGATCGACGTGGCCTTCATTCAAGATATAGGCCGGCAACAGGCGCAGCACATGCGCATCGCCGCTGGTGCCGGTGAGAATGTTCTTCTCCATCAATGCGGTCTGCACTTCCTTGGCGGGACGCGAAGTTTTGAGACCCAACAGAAAACCGGCGCCCTGAGTGCCGGTGATGGGGCCGATGACGCAATTCGACCGAATGTAGGTCGATACCTGCCGCACGTTCGCCAACAATGACTCCGATTCGATGGTGTCGATCACGGCCTCGGCGACCGCACAGGCCATGGGGCCGCCGCCGAAAGTGGTCCCCATGTCATCGTATTTGATCTGTCCCGCGACCTGCCTCGACAGCAATAACGCCGATACCGGAAAGCCGTTGCCCAGGGCCTTGGCCGACGTGATCATATCCGGCGTCACGCCGTAGTAGTTCGCGGCGAACGGCGCGCCGGTCCGCCCCATGCCACATTGCACTTCGTCGAAAATCAGCAGCGCGCCGACGTCGTCGCAGCGTTGACGCAGCGCCTGCAACATCGGTTTCCCGATATCGTAGGCTCCGCCCACGCCCTGCACCGGCTCGACGATGACGGCGGCGGTGTCCCGATCCACGAATCTTTCGATGGCGGCTGGATTGTCGCGCGGCGCAAAGCTCACGTCGAAGGGCGTGCGCGGAAAGCCGTACCATTTTTCGAGCGCGCCCCAGGTCACCGCGCCGGCGGCGGCGGTCCGGCCGTGCCAGCCCTGTTCCAGCGCCACGGCCTTGCTTCGACCCGTGATTTTGAACGCCAGCTTCAGCGCATTCTCGTTGGCCTCGGCGCCGCTGTTGATCCAAAACACCGTGTCCAACCCCAGACCCACGAATTTGGCCAGACGAGCCGCGGCGCGTTCGCGAACAGTTACCGGCACCGCATTGGTTTGAAAGGCCATCTGCCGGGCCTGGCGATCCAGCGCGGCCAGCCAGCGTGGGTGGCCATATCCCAATCCCGCTACCGCATGACCCCCATAAAAGTCCAAGATCTTGCGGCCGTCGCGCGTGTGCAGCCATACGCCTTCGCCGTGCGCCACCTCGATTGGATACTGCGCAAACACCTGCGCGAGGTGGCTCTTTAACGTCTGGCTCGTCGAATGAGCCGCTGACTGTGTCGCTGCCATAGGTGCCTTTGCCATTTCTCTCTCAAGTCCAACCGGGAGCCGGGGCCGAGAGCCCCATGCCTTCATCGAAACCCAACAAGCGATTCATCCATTGCATGCCGCCGCCGGCAGCGCCCTTGTTCAAATTATCGAGCACCGACATGACGGCAATGGACGTACCATTGGTGACCGCGCTCAAATTCGAGTAATTGCTGGTCGCGACATCCTTGACCCGCGGCGCCGTATCGACCACCCGGACGAACGGACAATCCTTGTAATAGTCGGCCAGGGCTGCCAAGGCCCGTGCGCTGTCGATCGGCCGCTTGAGACCGGCTTGCACCGTGACGTGGATGCCGCGCGCAAAGGGTCCCGAATGCGGAACGAAATTGAACTCCGCCTCGACGCCCGTCGCTAATTTCGCGCAGGCCGTGATCTCCGGTACGTGCCGGTGGCTGAGCGCGCCGTAGCTGTACAAATCACTGTGGCGTTGCGGATGGTGGGTGCCCTCGCTCGGGCGACGGCCGGAGCCGGTGCTTCCCGTGATGCCGGTGACGAACAAGCGCGTGTCGGTCAAACCCAGCGCCAGCAGCGGCACGCTGGCCAGCAGCGTTGCCGTTGCAAAGCAGCCCGGATGAGAAACATGCGGCGTCGGCGACTTCGGCAGGTGTTCCGGCACCGCGCAGGTGAATTGCCGGATACGCGCCGGCGCTCCATGCGCGTGTTTGTATACCGATTCGTAAGCACCGGCGCTGGCATAGCGAAAGTCCGCTGAAATATCGACGCAATGCGTTAGCGCCCGAGCATCCTCGGCGGCGGTGAGCAGCCGATCGATGATTCCCGCGGCCACCCCGTGCGGTGCGGCGGAAAAAAGAGCAGAACGAGGCGCCTGCCGAATCAACGATTCGATCGCCTCGAGCCCGCTGAATTTGAGCTCCGGATAGGCGCTCCGCAAATGCGGGAAGGCAGCAGCGACCGCGGCGCCGGGTTGGCTATCGGACAAAACGGCGGCGACTTCGAGTCGTGGATGCCCGGCTATCAGCCGCAACAGCTCACCGGCCACATAGCCGGTGCCGCCCAGCACGATTGCGGGCGTCCGCTCGCTCACGCGCCCACCACTTTCGACTCGCCGACGTTGCTGATCCCAAGCTTGGAAATGAGATAATCGCCAAGATCGGCGGGATTGCTGATGGCATTGAAGGCTTCGACGTTCATCTGGTCGCGGATCAGTTCGATGCCGACGAGATTGTCGGTCGCCGGACCGGTGACGACGGCGGGTTCGATCCCGAAGCGCTCGCGCAGCAGCTTGATTCCGCCCCACGCCGCAACCGGATCATTCGCGGACAACACCACCGCGGTCAGCGCTGCCTTGATGTCCGCATCGTGCAGAATCGATTGCACCCCGTAGGTACCCAACAAGCCGTCGCCCAACTCGAACACGATGACGTCGGGCTGCCCGCTCGCCATCTCGGTCAACATGGTACGCGTCAAAGCAGGGCCGCATTTCTCCGTCGTCGTCACGATCCCCAAGTCGGTGAAGATCATGGTGCGCCGAGCTCCGGAATCTTCGAACGCGAGGATGTCGCGGCGCAGGGAAACCCCGGTGGCTTTGAACGCGTCCACGATGAGGCCGCGATGGCGCATCCGCGCAATGATGGCGGACGCCGCGGCGGTTTTACCTGCCTCCATGCAAGTACCGGCGAGAGCAACCACCGGCACGCCGCGTGTGTTCAGCTCGGCGTTGTAATCCAGCGCCTTGTAACCCACCTTGGCCGGAACGCCGATGCGCTCGCCCAGGTATGGAAAGGTCAGCACGGTGCCCAACACTTTGCAGTCGAACGGTTTGCCCTTGTCCGGCGTCGCCGAGTCGCAAATGCCGAGAACGCCGCCGATATTGAGCATTTGGATCACGTCGCCCGGCTTCAACGTTTCCGGTATGTGACCCGAATAACCGAACAGGGCTTTGCGGTGGCCCAGGGCGCCCACCACGATGTCGCCGCGCGAGACCTTGGCCATGCGGCCGCTCGTGAGTTCGACCGTGTTATAGGTGGACTTGCTGTTCAGGATCTCGACCACCAACACCACGCCTTCCTCGCAGGGGATCTCGGCCGCGATGCGAATCTCGTGCGACAGGCCGCAAGCCTGAGTGACCGAGGCGATTTTGTCGACGACGACGGTGCGCATGCCGCTCATGATTTGCTCGCTCCCGCCGGCTTGCCGGCGCCTGCCCCCATGCTTTGTCCCGCTCGTTTATAGAATATTCCGGTCAGGGCCAGCATCTTCGAATAGCCCAAAGCGTCGGTCGGCGTCCATTCACCCGCGGCTTCGCCGTACACGCCCTTGGATGCCGCCATCAGTGAATACGGCGACGTGACGCCCTCGATGAAGACGGAGCCGGGTCTGAACAGCACCTTCACCGCTCCGCTGACGCGGCTCTGGGATGACGTCAGCAACGCTTCGATATCGCGGCACACGGGATCCAAGTGCTGGCCTTCGTGGACCAGGTCGCCGTACGGTTGCGCCACGGTTTCCTTGATGCGTGCCTGCTTGCCGGTCAACACCAGCTTCTCGAGTTCCCGATGCGCCGTCAGGAGAACATCCGCGGCTGGCGCCTCGAACGCCACTCGCCCCTTGGTCCCGATCACGGTGTCGCCCAAGTGGATGCCGCGCCCGATACCGAAAGGCCCCGCCAGCGCTTCAAGTCGTTCGATGATCGAGACCGCCGACTGCTCGATGCCGTCGAGACTGACAGGAATTCCCGCATCGAAGCCCAGCGTATGCCGTTCGGGGGCGCGCGGATTCGAGAACGCGTCTTTCGATAGCACCCAGGCGTCATCCGGGATGCTGCCGTCCGATGTCAGGGTTTCCTTGCCGCCGATGGTCACGCCCCACAAACCGCGATTGACCGAGTAGGCGGCGCCGAACGGCGGGACCGGCAGCTTGTGATCTTCCAGATACTTGAGCTGCTCCGATCGTTGGAAAGCTCGATCTCGCACGGGTGCGATGATCTCGAGATCCGGCGCCAAGGTGCGAAGCGCAACCTCGAAGCGGACCTGGTCGTTGCCCGCAGCCGTACAGCCGTGTGCCACCATCGTAGTCCCGAGCGTCAGCGCCATCTGCGCAATGGTCTGCGCCTGCAGCACGCGCTCCGCGCCGACGCAGAGCGGATACAGCCCGCCACGGCGGATGTTGCCCATGATGAGAAATTTGAGCACTTGGTCGAAATAAGCGGGGCGCGCATCGATCAAATGATGCTCGATCGCACCGAGTGCAGCCGAACGCTGCGCCAGGCTGCGCGCGGCCGAGGCGTCGATGCCGCCGGTATCCACGGTCACGGTGATGACCGGGCGCTTATAGGTATCCTTGAGCCAGGGCACGCAGAAAGAGGTGTCCAAACCGCCGGAAAATGCCAAAAGAATGGGCTCGGCGCCCTTGAGGGTGGTCGATGTCATAGAGTTAGCGTCCGAAAATGGCGCGGAGACGGTCGCCGAGCTTGCGCTGCTCGCGCACTCCGGCGGTAGCGATGAATATAGTGTCGTCACCTGAGATCGTGCCCACCACCTCAGGCCACCGGGCGGTGTCGATGGCCACCGCCACGCTCTGTGCGGACCCCACGGTGGTTTTCAGCACCGTCAGGTTGGTGCCTGCCGTCAGCAGCGCGTTGACGAATTGCTTGAGCGTCGAGAAATCGTTCTTCGGCGGCGCCGGCGTTTCGGGCAGGACATAGCGGTCGCCCAGCTTCGCCACGCCCAACTCGCGCAGGTCGCGACTGACGCTCGACTGGGTGGCGACGTGTCCGTGTTTGCGCAGCATGGCAACCAACTCCGACTGGCGGCCGACCACCTGTTCGCGGATGATCTTCGCGAGTGTGGTGCGGCGCGCCGGTGCGCTGGCATTGACGGTGTCGGGGGGCAGCCTAATGTCGATCACGCAGGGGGCCTGTGCATAAAGTTGCGCGCAGTCTGCATAAAAATGCAGGGGCTGTCAACGGTCAATTTGGCTGTCATACAAGGCGAGCGGGCGACTTCGGACCCCGTGGAATACTCTGACGAGCTCCTGGTATCCTGCGGCGCATGCCACTCGAAACCATCGAAATAGAAACGGCTTCGACGCCGAACGCCGCAGTGATTTGGCTGCACGGATTGGGCGCCGATGGCAATGATTTCGTGCCCGTCGTGCCCGAGCTGGTCCGGCGTGGGGAGCGCGCCTGGCGTTTCATCTTCCCGCATGCCACGCCTCGTCCGGTCACGATCAATGGCGGCATGCGGATGCGCGCGTGGTACGACATTCGGAGCTTGGATCGCAAGGGTGGGGAGGATGAGACCGGGTTTCGAGAGTCCGATCTGGCCGTTCGACAATTGATCTCCAAAGAGGTGGAGCGTGGAATTCCTGCGAATCGCATCGTCCTCGCGGGCTTCTCGCAAGGCGGAGCAGTCTCTCTGTACACGGCGCCTCGGTACCCCGAACGCTTGGCCGGTGTCATGGCTTTATCCACTTATTTGCCGCTGGCGAGTCGTCTCGGCGCCGAACGCGCGCCGGCCAATGATGGCACGCCGATCTTCATGGCGCACGGTCTAGCCGATGCGACATTGCCCTTCAGCATGGGGCTGGAGTCGCGTGACTTTTTGAAGGCTCTCGGGTTCTCGATCGAGTGGCATCAGTACCCGATGGCACACGCGGTCTGCACTGCGGAAATTGCCGACATTCGTAGTTACTTGTTTCGTGTCCTGCCCGATATGGACGTTTCGTGACAATGTGAGCGGCCGGGGCTAACCTCAAAGGCCATCCATTGGAGGCGACAATCGTGGCGACTACTGCAAAGGCTGCTCGGGCCAAACTGAACACCGCGATGCAACACTTGGCCGCGGACGCGGAGCGAGCTGCGGCGCACGCCGAACTCGCGAAGCGGCAAGTGCGTTCGGCAAAGTCTGAACTAAAGAAAGCTCGTAAATTATCGAAGGCGGCGAAGAAAGTCGCGAAACAGGCGAGAAAAAAAGCAGAGGTAGCGGCGGCGGCAGTCAAGCGGGCCGACGCCAGGGCGGTAGCTCGCGCTAAAGCGGCGGCCGGTGCCAAGCCGGAAAAGTCGCCGAAGGCGGCGACCCCCGCCCAGGTCAATTCCGGTACCAAGCTTCAGGGCGGCGCCAAAACCGGCACCGCTCGACAATCGAGCAATTCCAAAGCCCCGGAGCAATCGAAGCGCGCGCGCGCGGCCGTTCCGAAGGCATCCCCGGCCGGGAAGCCGCACCCATCGGCCGCCGATGTCGCGCGATCCGTCATCAAACGGTTGGCGGCGACGAAGCGCGCCAACAGCCAGACCAGGGAAGGCAGGGGTGCCGCGAAGCAAAGCGAAACCGTTGGGAACGCACCCCCCACGAACGGAGCCGCGATGACGCCTGCGCTCGAGGACGGCGGCTCCAACGATCCGTCGCCGACCGCCGGGTAGCCGGCCGCCGCAACCTGAGCATCGTCAGCTGGTCACGACATTCGGAAACAAGGTCGCGATCAGCATCATCAAGAACAGCAACGCCAGGAAGCCGATCAATTGGCCCAATATCCATAGTCCGAAGGCTCTGCGGGTCGTGAGACCCAGCATTTCGCTCAATCCCATGACTTGAATGACGACGCTCCATACCGTAAGCAGGACGTAGGCGATGAACTGTATCCGCAGTAGAAGTGCGACAAAGCCTTCGACGTCAGGATGCGGAACTTGCTCGAATGTCGCTTCGCCGGTGAGCAGCGCCGTGAAAATCCAGACCAGCAGCGAGGCGGCGAGCGGCACTCCGCCGTAAGCCAAGACGTGGAATACCTGATTGCGAGCGGTAGCTCTCCCCGCTCGAGAACCCAGGCGCGCATAGATGGTGCCCATGAGAAAAAGACTTGCGATGCCGGCGATGGAGCCGATGATGAGCGCCTTGCCAAATATTTCTGCGACACTGCTGCTCGCGCCCGCATTTTGCGCCCGGCTCAATGCAAGCCAACCGGCGATTCCTTGTGCCGCACCGAGCAAGTAGTCGGCGGCGCCGATGGGCCGCGAAGCCAATTCTCGAAACACACGACGCGGCCGGAGCCAAACATCATGCAGCGGACGAATGGGGTCTGTGGGTAGCACGAGGGCAGCGTACGCAATCCGCGCGAACGACTCCAGCATCACGCGTAGATGACAGCAGACTTTTTCGAGGATACTCTCACAGCGAGTAGCCGTTAGACCGCGAGGAGAAAAGTGATCATGGCAAAGAAGAAGAGTAAAGCAAAGAAACGTCCTGTGGCGAAAGCAAAGCGCACGGTCGCGAAAAGCAAAGCAGTGAAAAAGAAGGCACGCCCGGCGAAGACGTCGAGCAAGTTGAAGAAGGTCGCGAAGAAGGCGACCAAGCCGGCACGCAAAAAGGCCAAGGTCAAGGCCAAGGCCAAGGTGGCACCGCCGGCTCGGAAAACGGTAAAAAAGAAGGTCGCCAAGAAAAAGGTCTCAGCACCCAAGAGCGTCGCGCCAGCGCCGGCTCCGCCGATGACCGAATCGCCCGAGACTTTTGGACATGAACCGATCGCCGAGCCGGGTACCCCGTCCAACGTGGAAACTTCGGCGTAGTAACCTTAACGGCTCGCGGTCTCGTCAGGCGCGTATCAGCCCTTGGAGAGGGCGCGCGCCATTACTATTCGGGAAGACACGGGCCGCCACGGTTGCGGGAGCGATGCGCAAGTGGTCGCTGAGTGCGGCTTTGGAGACGCTGCGTATCCAGAGTCGGCCGAAGATCTCGATTTTCGAGCAAAGGCGTTGCGTGCGAGCCCGGGCCAATCTGCAATCACCCGCACATGCGGCCTGACCGCCTCGTTCTCGAGGGTGCCGGCCAACCCAAACACGGCGCCCTTGTCGGCTGAAATCGCAAATGATTGGTCCAAAAATGAACCAGCCGTTCGGCGAACGGCCGCAAAGTGATCACCGCGCTTTGGGCGCGCGCCAGCACTTGCGCGTGATAATGCGGCACATAGGCTTCGCGAAGCGCATTGAGCGCCGCCTTGATATCGGAATCCGGCCCCCGCCCGGTTGACCGCGCCTTGTGGCGCCGAGGGGATTCAGGCCGCGGGGGTGGTTGTGCCGCCATACGTGTGGGAAGCACACATTCACGGTGTCGTTGCGGCGCCGGTTGGCCCTGTACATCGGGGGAACCCCGACGGAGAAAGTCAGTCAATTCTTACAAGCGCCGGTGATTACGACCGATCACAGTGATTGCTGTTTTTAGCGACAATTGACCATGAGTGAAAAAGGAACTCACATGTCGTATGGGCAAAGCAAACTCTATGAACATGGCGACGTTGCGGAGCGCGGCGATGTGGCGGCGGCGTCAGTGATGCCCCGAAGCAAGACGGCTCCTCGCGGCGCGCGAGAAGCACGGAGCGAAATCGATACGCTGCGTTCCATCAATGCACACTTGGTTCGCCAAATAGACATTTTGAAGGAGCGCGAGGCGCAGGCGCTGCGACTTGCCGACCGGGACGGACTAACCGGACTGTATAACCGCCGGCGCATGATCGAACTTCTCGAAAGTGCCATTTCTGATGCATCGCAGCAAAACCAGCGAGTTGGCCTACTGTTCATCGATCTGGACGGTTTCAAAGGGGTCAACGATGCTCACGGCCATGCGGCGGGCGATAAGCTACTCATTACGGTTGGGTCGAGAATCGCGGCGCGCGCCCGGACGGGAGATTTCGTGTGCCGATACGGCGGCGACGAGTTCATCGTCATTCTGCCTCGCTTGGCCGATTTGGCTTCGGCGCAGCAGGTGGCGGACAGCATCTGCAAACGCGTGGCATTGCCTTATCGTATCGATGGAGTGGACTTGCACCTGACCGCCGCCATCGGCGTATCGATTTACCCTGACGAAGCCCGCAGCGCGTCTGCACTGATGGATCTAGCGGATGAATCGATGTACCGCGCTAAATCGCGCTGGACACCTGCTTCGGCAGCTCTTCAACGGCTGCCGATTCCTACGCGACGGCGCGACGACAAATCTAAAAAGCGCGCCGACATCTAGGATCCGCACCTGCGACCTGGCACCCCTCGCGGTTTGCGGGGATGCTCTTTGCGCATCTGAGCGCTATGCTCTGATACCGGCTGTCCGGTTCCGTACCCTGTCATGTCAACCGGCGTAGGACGGGCACGTTTTGGTACGTAATTGCGCTCATAATGAAGAACTGGTTGCCACATGCGTTCCTACATTTTCCGTTGGGCCTTTTCCCTGGTGATAGCCGCGGCACTCGCCGGATGCGTCATTGTCCCGGATCAGCGGCACTATCCGGGCGGCGTCGTAATGGTCGCCCCGCCGCCGCCCCGCGAGGAAGTGACCGGTGTGGCGCCGGTAGCGGGCTACGTGTGGTTGGACGGATATTGGGGATGGGTCGGGGATCGCCACGAGTGGGTTCCGGGTCATTGGGCGCCGCCGCCGCCTGGAAGGCATTGGGTCGCGCACCAATGGGTCCGTCAAGGCGATGGCTGGCGCATGCGGCCCGGGCATTGGGAGCGAGGCTAGTCTAAGCGCAACGCGCCCCCTAACGCGATTGCGACCGGGAGGTGGCTATATCGCGCAACGTCCGATCACCGCCGGCATCGAACCAATGTTCGATGAGACGGAACGAAATGGACTGGCTGGGCGGCAAGAGAGGTACGCCGGCGGCCACGTCGGCGCGTGTAAACCATCGGGCGTCCTCGAGCTCCGCGTCGCGTAGATGCACAGTCTGCGTCACTGCGCGCGCCGTGAAGCCCAGCATCAGCGAAGCCGGGAACGGCCATGGCTGCGAGGAGTGATATTCGATGATGTCGACCTGGATGCCCGTTTCCTCGAGCACCTCGCGACCCACCGCATCCTCCAGCGACTCTCCGGGCTCGACGAAACCCGCAATGGTGGAATAACGCCCGACCGGCCACGACGCTTGGCGCCCCAATAGTGCGCGCTCGCCGTCGCTCACCAATACGATGATGGCGGGATCGAGCCGCGGAAACTGTTCATGGCGACACGCGGGATTGGTGCAGACGAGCACGTGGCCGCCCTTTGCGGACAGCGTCTTGGTCCCGCAGCTTCCGCAAAAGCGATGTCTTCGCCGCCACGAAACCATCGCCCGAGCGTATCCCAGCAACCCCGCTTCGTCCGGCGGCAGGAGCGATGCGATGAGCCGCAGGTCCTCGAAGCGTGCGCCGTTCGACCATTGCGGCGGCTCGACGGATTCGATCTCGTAGGCAAAGAAGCTCGCCTCATCGATTCGACCCAAGAGAACGAGGGCCTCGGCGTTGCTCTGTATCTGGGGTATCTCGGCGAGTTCCAAGAACGCCGCCCGTGGTCCATCGCCACCGGCAATGAGACTGCGCGAATTCCACACCGGGACCACGCGACTGCTAGAGTCCGCGAGGGCGCCGGCAAACCAGGCTGCATCCTCCCGCAAGTGAGCCGCACGATCCACGTACGGACCGGCGAAAACATTCCTTCTCTGCATCTTCAGATTCTAGCAGGGCGCAAGCGTCCGTACCGCAGCCGCGGCGGTGAAACCCGACGAATCGCAATTGCCGCAGGCAAGCCGCCGTCTTGCCAGGAGATCGCGCAACCGCACGCCGCCGCAGGCGTCGCATCGTGCAACGCCCAGTTCGTCATGCCGCGAGAGCGCCAGTAAAAGGAACCATGCGTGCTCGAACGAGATGCTCGCGGGAGAGTGAAATTCGAGATACGCCTCGTAGGCTTGGCACAGGAGAGTCCCCGATTCGAATGATCCGATTCGGTAACGCGATTCGAGTTCGATGTCGGAACCACAGAGCAGACCGTACACGACGAACAGACTCGCCAACTGCGCCGCGTGGAAACTCAACTCCGCATTCCTGAAGAAAAACGCCGCCTGCCGCGGCGACTTGCCGCGGTGCCTGAGTACCCGGCGGGCGTCATCGGTCATGGCATAGCTGCGGTACAGCTTGCGGATTCGATCGTCGCTGAGCCCAGTCCATTGTCGAATGGTAAAGGTACGTGCTTCGTGATGTATCAACCGCAGTGCAAGATCCAAGCGCTGGCGATCTCGGGTGTAACGGTCATCGGACACTCTCATGGTCGGCTCCTTCCTCTGTGCAATTCATGTGATTTCGACCTAAAAATAATTTGACAGAAATTAATCACAAAGTTAGCGTACTTGCCAAGAGGCGCAAGCTCGAGCACCGCTGTATTCGCGGCGATATGCGCAAAACCTCGTGAGCCCGAGGCAGATCGGTCAATCTTGGAGGCAGTTATGCAGGATGCACAAGCCATGAGCTGGGTTCGAAAATTCCACGTGTCGGCCGAAATGCTCGAGTCGGTGCGCGAGCTCAATCACCGTTTTTTGGACCTCTTGGCGGTTCAGCCGCGTGACTGGAATTCATCGGGGCCCTCGTCCATCGCGCTGTCGGCTCACGTCGCTGCGTTGTCGGCCGCCCAGAAGGCGGCGGCGGCAAATTGTCCATACGCGTTGTTCGATCTGCGCTTCGACGATGACGGCCATTGGCAGAGGCAGCTACGAACTACCGACCATTGGAGCGTTGCCGACGGTACGCCGGTGGATGCAAAGACCCTCGACTTCGTGCGGCTGGCTCTGTTCTTCGCATGGCATGTCGCCTCGACCACCAAGCTCGCCGGGCGGCTGCTGTTGGGTATGCACGAACTCACCGCCGCTGCATTTCAGGGTGCGACCGTCGACCGTCTCCCGGCTCTTGCCGCAACGGAAGCGGCCAATCTGACCGCGAGATGGAACAACTGCCCTACCTACTGGAACGCCCTCACCGGAGCAGCCTCCGGGTCGAATTCGGCCAACCTACGCCGGATTCAGCTATATGGACTGCAGCTTACGGCGGCGGCGCGCTTGACCTGAGCGCCCCAGGGAGGGACTTCCCGGACCGGCAATCTCGCGCAGAGTTGCGGGGGGTGCCTCGCGAGGTTTAGTCTACGCGGCTCTTATGCAAGCCCTCGCCCTGCGCAAGCTCACCAAAATCTACAAAAACGGCATTAAAGCGCTCAAAGGCATCGATCTCGAAGTGGCCGAAGGTGATTTCTTTGCGCTGCTCGGCCCAAACGGCGCCGGCAAAACCACCGCCATCGGCATCGTCACGTCTCTGGTCAACAAGACCAGCGGCGTCGTAGAGGTCTTTGGGCACGATATGGATCGAGAACTCGAAGTGGCGAAGTCCTGCATAGGCGTCGTGCCGCAGGAAATGAATTTCAACATGTTCGAATCGGTATTCACGATCGTGGTGAATCAAGCGGGTTTTTACGGAATTCCGCGATCGCTGGCGAAGCAACGTGCCGAAAAATATCTCAAACAGCTGCAATTGTGGGAGCGCAGGAACTCGATCGCGCGATCCCTCTCGGGCGGGATGAAGCGCCGCCTCATGATCGCGCGTGCTTTGATGCACGAGCCGCGGCTGTTGATCTTGGACGAACCGACCGCGGGCGTGGATATCGAAATTCGTCGCTCCATGTGGGAGTTCCTGCGCAATATCAACGAACAGGGCACGACCATCATTCTGACGACGCATTACTTGGAAGAAGCCGAAAATCTGTGCCGCAATATCGCCATCATCGAGGGCGGGCGCATCATCGAGCGCGATTCCATGGTCAACGTGCTGCGCAAATTGCAGACGGAGATCTTCGTGTTCAATTTGAGCGAATCCCTTGCCGAGCCGCCGCCCATGTCCGGCTTCCGGACTATGCTATCCGACGACCATACGCTCGAGGTCGAAGTATCCAAGGGTCAGAGTTTGAACGATATTTTTGCGCAACTTTCGGCCAAAGGTATTCGGGTCAACAGCATGCGGAACAAGGTGAATCGGCTCGAAGAGCTGTTCGTGCGTTTGGTCGACGTCAGCGCCCGGGCTGCGGTCGCGGGAATTTAAGCTATGGCCGCATCGCGCACACGCGCCGAATGGGTCGGCTTCTCGACCATCATCATTCGCGAATTCAATCGTATCGTCCGCATTTGGGGCCAGACCATCGTGCCGCCGGTGGTGACTGCGACACTATATTTCGTCATTTTCGGCAGCCTCATCGGTAGGCGGGTCGGCCAGGTCGGCGGTTACGAATACATGCAGTTCATTGCTCCCGGCCTCATCATGATGACCGTCATAACCAACTCCTATGCCAACGTCGTGTCGTCTTTTTTCGGCGCTAAGTTTGGCAAGCATCTCGAAGAGCTTTTGGTATCGCCAATGCCAAACTGGTTGATCTTGACGGGATACATAGCCGGCGGCATGCTGCGGGGGCTGCTGGTCGGCTCCGTCGTCACCATGGTCGCGTTCTTTTTCACCAGGCTTGCGGTGGTTCATCTGTTCGCGGTTCTTTCCGCCGTGCTGCTCACGAGCATGGTGTTCGCACTCGGCGGATTCATCAACGCGTTGTTCGCCAAGAATTTCGATCAAATATCCTGGTTTCCCACGTTCGTGCTCGCGCCGCTCACCTATCTCGGCGGCGTGTTCTATTCCGTCAAAATGCTTCCCGACTGGGCAGTCGCCGCTTCCCACCTCAATCCGATTCTGTACATGGTCAGCGCATTTCGCTACGGCTTTCTCGGCACGACGGACGTCGATCTACGGTTGGCCTATGGGATCATGATCGCGGCCGTCGCCGTGATGTTCACGTTGGCGGTGACCCTGTTGAACAGAGGCACGGGCATACGCGACTGAGGGAGCGAGACATGATGGGTACCTTGACGCATCGCCGCGGTGTCGTGGTCACGGGCATGCTCGTGACGCTGATCGCCGCTACGGTCTCCGCCGACCCAGGCAGCGCCCCTGGTCTGCAGGGTTTTTCGCCGCGCTCGGCGGCCGTCGAGGAGCGGTTGGAGCAGAGCTTCGATTCGAGTCTTTCGCCGGCGGATCTGCGCGCGTGGATGGAGCAGTTATCGGCGGCGCCCAATCATGTCGGCAGCGCCCACGACAAGGCGAACGCCGAATTCATATTGAGGATGTTTCGCGAATGGGGCTGGGATGCCGCGATCGAGGAGTTCTCGGTACTGTATCCGACGCCGCGCGAAGAATCGGTGGAACTCATCGCTCCCACGCGATACGTCGCCAAACTGCGCGAACCGCCGGTGGAGGGCGACAGCACCTCGCGGCAAACCCAGGACGAATTGCCGCCTTATAACGTCTACGGCGCCGATGGTGACGTTACCGCCGAACTTGTCTATGCCAACCAGGGAATGCCCGACGACTACAAGGAACTCGAGCGGCGAGGGCTGAGCGTCAAGGGACGTATCGTCATCGTCCGCTACGGCGGCGGCTGGCGCGGGCTCAAGCCCAAGCTCGCGTTTGAGCATGGCGCTGTCGGTTGTCTCATCTACTCGGACCCGCGCGACGACGGCTATGGTTCCGGCGATACGTACCCGCGAGGCGGATATCGTCCGCCGGATGGCGTACAACGCGGCTCGGTCCAGGATTTGACGTTGTACAGCGGTGATCCGTTGACGCCGGGCGTGGGTGCGACGCCGGGAGCCAAGCGGCTGGCTCTCAAAGATGCCAGGACGATCTTGAAAATACCGGTGCTGCCGATCTCTTATGCAGACGCCGAACCCCTGCTGGCAGCACTCGGCGGTCCGGTAGCGCCGGCAGCGTGGCGAGGCGGCCTGCCGATCACATATCACCTGGGCCCTGGCCGGGCGTTGGTGCATCTGAAGGTGCTGTCGGATTGGCACCAGAAGCCGATATACGATGTCATTGCAAAAATTCGCGGCGCGGAGCAACCGGATCAGTGGATCATTCGCGGCAATCATCACGATGCCTGGGTATTCGGCGCCGCCGATCCGTTTTCGGGACACGTGGCGTTGATGGCGGAAGCGAAGGCTATCGGCAAGCTTGTCAAAGACGGTTGGAGGCCGCGGCGCACCTTGATTTATGCGAGCTGGGACGGAGAAGAACCGGGACTCTTGGGGTCGACCGAATGGGTCGAGGCTCATGCCGCAGAACTCCGAATCAAGGCGGTCCTATACGTCAACTCCGATATGAACAGCCGCGGCACTCTGGACGTGGAAGGCACCCATGCTCTGCAACATTTCGTCAGCGAGGCCGCGCGGGACGTGAGGGATCCCGAAACCACGGCGCCGGTGCTGACGCGGGCGCTCGCGGCGCGACGGGTTGCCGCCTATGAAAAAGGCGGCGTTTCCGATGCGGGCGGTGATCTGACGCTGGGCGCACTGGGGTCTGGCTCGGACTACACACCCTTCCTGCAGCATCTGGGCGTGAGTTCTCTCAACGTCGAGTTTCGCGGAGAAGCCGACTATGGCGTGTACCACTCGGCATACGATTCGTTCGATCACTTCAAACGCTTCGTCGATCCGACCTTCCAGTACGGCGTGGCGTTGGCGCAGGTGACGGGCAGAATCGTATTACGCGCAAGCCAAGCCGATCTGCTCCCCACGCAGCAGAGCGATTTCGCGACGGCCGTGGCGGGTTACGCTGAAGAGCTGCACGAGCTGGTCGAGAGCATGCGTGGCAAGACCCGCGCGCTCGCGCAATTGTTGGACGATGGCGCTTACCAGCTGGCGGCGGACCCGAGGCTCACGCGCGCTGCACCGCCGCGCGCGGAAGATGTTCCGTATCTCAGCTTTGCCGAACTCGACAATGCCATCGAGCACCTCAAGTCGAGCGCCAGGGCATTCGACAAAGAGTACAAGCGCCTGGCGGCTGATGACGACGCGCAGTCAGGCGAGGAGCGTTTGCGCCTCAACACCGCGGCGGGGGGACTCGAGCAGTCCCTCACCGACCCGCGGGGACTACCGGGGCGCGAGTGGTACCAACACATGATTTACGCCCCGGGAGCGAATACGGGCTACGGCGTAAAAACCCTCCCAGGAATTCGCGAAGCGATCGAAGAGCGTCGCTGGAATGAAGCGAACCAATACGTGGGGGTGGTGGCGCGCGCACTGAACGCCTACAGTGCACGGTTGGATCGCGCCATCGCGGCGCCGTCCACCGGAGGTTCCTCAATGCGGCCGTAGTCGTGTATCGTGCCGGGACCAGATTTGGATCATTTGAAGGAGATGACTGATGACCGAAGAAAAGCAGCAAAAATTTACCGCTAAAGTGCGTCGCGGTCTGGTGTGGGTACACACGGTCGCGAGCGCGGAACTCGCCAAGAAAAAGGCCGAGGCAACGGGGGTCAGAATCGAAGGGTTTACCGCAAGTGAACTTGCCGATGTGGAGTCCGCTTTGACCTGGATTGCGCAGAACAAAGAAGCGCAGGGCGCGGAGCCTGCCTGAAATCCGAGACGGTCTGGTCTGTAAGACACGGTCGGTAGGACCCAGTGTGTAGGACACGCTCTGCATGGACTACGTTGAAGTATTCTCATGGCCCGTAAACGTGCACTAGTCGTTGACGACTCGAAATCGGCGCGCGTGATTCTGAGCCGCATGCTCGAGAAATACGACATCGAAGTCGACATGGCGGAGTCGGCCGAGCAGGCCATCGAGTATCTGAACCACAATCGGCCGGATGCGATTTTCATGGACCATCTCATGCCGGGGATGGACGGGTTGCAAGCCGTGCAGGCTATCAAGAGCAATCCGCATACGGCCACCATACCCATCATGATGTACACCTCGCAGGAAGGCGAATTGTACGTGGGACAGGCGCGGGCGCTGGGCGCGATGGGTGTGCTGCCGAAACAGGTGCGCCCCGTCGATGTGTCGAAGGTATTGTATGAGCTGCATCTCTTGCCGGATCGGCGCGACATGACGGAACCCGTTCTGTTGCCGGTGGAGCTTGACGGCCGTACTTCTGCCGAACGACCGCCCGCGGCGGCCATTGCGGAGATGAAATCCTCCGGGCCGGATTGGGGACGCCGCGTCGAAACCACCGTCAAGGAACAGGCGGGCGACATTCGGCGGTTCATCGTGGCGAGCTTGGACGGCTTTGCGGCGAGAATCGTCAACGATATTCGGGAGGCGGCTCCCGCTCCGCCGGCCCAGTTGTTGCCGCCGCCGATTGCCGCCGCGAGGTGGACAGTCTGGCCTTGGGTCGCTGCGCTCGCGGCGGCATGTTCGATTGCCGCCGTTTGCGCGGTGTATTGGGCGGTGAGCCGTGAGGAATTGACGAAATCACGCGCCGAACTTGCGGCGCTTGCATCGACCAACGCCGATCTGCAGCGCTCACGTTTGGATCTCGCGGCGACGGTCAAGGATCTGACGTCTGCCTTGGCTGCCAGCGCAGCGGCGCAGTCCGCCGGAACCTCGGCGAGCGGGGCCGGCCCAGCTCGAATCGAACCGGTTCCCTACGGTGAGATTCCGTTCGATCGAAGCCGGCTCGAGGTATTGCGCGAATTCTTGGCGAAACTCCAAGCCCAGGGATTTCGCGGTGCCGTGAAAATCACCAGTGCCGCCGGTTTGTTCTGTCTCAGCGGAAATCCGACCGACGGATTTACGCCTGCGAGCGCAAGTCTGCCCGCCAGTAAATGCGATCTCGTCGGCAACCCATTCGAAGAGTCTTTGACCTTGCAGCAGCGCCAGTCGCTGGGCTTCGCCAATTTGATCGCCGGTGTGCGGCAACGCACTTCAGGTACGATCAGCGTCGTCATCGAGAATGCCGGCAGTGCGCGCGCCGCCACGCCTTATCCGCAGCGTACCGAGTCGCTCACCGCCGGTGAGTGGAATCACGCGGCTGCGTCCAACAATCGCGTTGAGTTTGCGGCCGATCCCAGCCCCTAATTAAATTGGAAAAAGTCGCCTGCGGCGCTTTTTCGGACATCAGCTACGTTGCCGGCCGCGAAAGGCGCGACTTTCGCGGCCTACCTGGGCGATATCAGCGCACCCACTATCCTTAGAAGGCGATTCGGAAGAACATTTCCGGTCCTTTGGCGTTGAAATCGAACAGCCCCGCCTGCGAAGTCTGCGCCGACGCGAGATGCGCCCTGATCTTCGTGTAACCCACCGCAAATGACACGTTGGGACGATAGCGATAGAACGCGTCCAATTCATAAATACCCAGCGAACCGTCAAGATTATTGACATGCACAGTCAGGTATTGGGCGCGTCCGTCCAGATAGAACCGCTTGCTGGCGACCCAGGTCGCGTCGATTCCGAGCGTGGGAACAGGACCCGCTTGATCGTCGGTCTGAATGATATGCCGGGTTTGTGTTTGGACCTTCGCCATGGCAGAGATATCCGTGACGTGCACGCCGAGCGTACCCGAGATTTCGAGGGTCTCGCTGTGCCAGAACGAGTACCCATACGTGATGCTGAACATGCGCAAGCTCAACTTCGTTTGCAACGGATCCCCGGGCTGGAATACCACGTTGCGGAAGACGATAGGCGTTGTACCTGTCAGGGTGGTATTGCCGGACCGGTCCAACGTGAAATAATCAAAGCTCAAGCGCTGCCGCACGGCGACTCGGACCGTGGCCTGAAACTTAGGCTCGAAATCCGATTTATCCAAACCGAAAGTATTCTCGCCGTCGATGTACGTGCCCGGCAGTCCCGCATTCGAATCGGCCCGAAGACTCGTCTTAGACGATATGTGCATGGCGCCAAGCGATATCCGGACGCGTTCGTCGGTGGGACTGAAGTAATCACCATCAGCATGGGACGGTTTCGCGACGAGCGCGAGCGAGGCTAGTGCGGTGTATGCGAAAGTTCGCGTGGCGCTATTTTTAGTGATCATTCGGTTCTCCTCAATATCAACTGGTCCATTGCCGTCGCCTGGGCCTGCGCTCCAAGGAAGGGGCGATGCGCGACAAGACATGCGCAGCCGCCCCCTCGCCAACCGGTGAGTTTGCCGCCGTAAATGCCGAGAGCGCGCGGCCGTGGATCACGGTCGGTGCAAATTGGCCGGACTCGAGATATCGAAGTCCGCCATGTATCAAGTTACTGGAGCGCCTCGACGTGGCGCTCGCAAGCGTACGCTTCTCGATGAGCAGTCCACGGTAACCGGCCGCCGCAGCGGCCTGCAGTACGCCGGCGCCGTGGATACCGCCGCCCACGACGATCACATCGTATTCTTTCATTTGATCTTCAAAATGCGCGAATTGGGACTAGGATGCGGGAATACACGTGATCACACAAAAAAAGATCGCGTTGTCGCCATTCGCAAACATGGGTCAGGTGCTTCGCGCCGACCCGTAGGGCCAGGTGCGCAAGCACCGAGTAATCTAACGGGGCCGCAGCGGCCCCGTCCTTAAGGTCGGGGTCGTCCCGCATTGCCTACGCAGTCCCTGCTGCGCGCAAGCCCGGGGTGACCATCCTGGTCACCCGTTCGACGCATGCGTCGCACCCGTTGAAAGTTACGCGAAGCGCATGCCTAGAGATCTTCGCGTTTTTCCTCGAATTCCACGACCGGTGTTCCTGAGGTGACTTCGATCTCGCCGTCGACGATGGCGCCTTTGGCAATGGCGATGGTGCGTGCACTGACGCGGCCCCGGATCACGGCGGTATAGCCGATCTCGAGCTTGTCCTTGACGATGAGTCCCCCGACGATGTTGCCGGCGACGATGGCTTGATGAGCGTGAATAGTGCCGTGCCAGCTGGCGGTGACTGACAAGACAAGGGCGCCGTCCAAATCGCCGTCGCCGTGAACTTCCCCGCAGACCACGAACGGGCCCTTGCCGCGAACATTGCCGACAAATACGCTGTCCTCGCCGATTACTGTCGGAATAGGTGACGCGTGTAACGAAGCACGCAGCGACGGGTGCAACACGGTCTCCAGGAATCGACGCTTTTGCTCGCTCATGAACGTGTATTAACCCATTCGACCCGGACTGTGGTGTGACGAGCTTGGCGTCGCCGACAGACAGGGCAAATCAAAGTAGAATAGAAGGCAGCCTACTACCTGGGGTTGAGTTGGAACCAATGATTAGCAATAAATTCGTGTTGGGTTTGTGTTGCGCAACAGTGCTTGCGATTGCTCTCTCACTGGCCGGCTGCAGCCGCCAACAGAGCGATTGGCAGAAGACCCGTGAAACCAATACCGCGGACGCCTACGAGCAGTTCCTGAAAAAATATCCGAGCGGCGAATTCACGGCTCAGGCCCAGGCAAGGGTCAAAGAATTGTATGAAGAGCGGGATTGGCAGAAGGCGCGGGATACAGATACGCCCGAAGCTTATCAGGCCTTCTTGAAGCAATATCCGGAAGGTAAATGGACGGAAGAAGCGCGTATTCGCGTCGAGAATTTCACGTTGGCGCAAGCGCCGGGATCGGGCGGGCCGTCGGGAGCCGGCTCACCTGCCAGCCCGGACTTGGGCGAAAGTGCGACGCCGGCCGCGCCGGCCACGCCGGCGCCCAAAGGGGTGCAACGGCCCACCCCAAGCGGGCCGGAGTCCACGCCGAACGTTGCCGCAGCATCGCCGCCCAAGCCCGCCACGAAAGCAAAATCCGGATCCTATGGAGTGCAGCTAGGGGCGTTCAAATCGGGGCCCGCAGCCGCCAGCGAGCATTGGGACCACCTGCAAAAAGAGTATCCCAAGCTATTGACGGGACTGTCATCCAAAGTGGTGCCTAAAAAGACCGCTGAGGGCCACCTGTATCGATTGCAGGCGGTGGGACTGTCCGAGAAATCTGCGCGCGAAGTTTGTAGAGCGCTGAAAGCCAAGTCGCAACCCTGTGTCGTGGTACCGCCTACGCATGGTTAGGAGACGCCGAGCTGTGTCACGCGAGTGACAAATCGCGTCACTCGCGCTGCGCTCTTGCCTCAGTAACCCGCTGAAATTATTGGGGTTGCCGATTGGCACGCGGCTTGCTCCGTCGATACTCGAGTTCGTGCCACTATTCAAGGATAGGGGCATAAGCTCTTTAGTTTTCCCTGTTGGTTGTATCTTGGCGCCGCGATTAAGCTTCCCCCGCTCGCGGCGCCTCTTTTTTGTACTACCCGGCGCCGAGCGCCTCGCCCTCCGGGCCGCCGCGTGCGCGGCGTTCAAATCGGCCGGACGGCCGATTTAGTACTCGGCGCCGGAGCGCCTCGCCCCTGCGGGGCCGCCGCGTGCGCGGCGTTCAAATCGGCCGGACGGCCGATTTAGTCGTGGATTCCCAGTCGATCCAAAATGAACACGTATTCCATGGCGGTTTCCCGATAGCGCTGAAAGCGCCCCGCTTTGCCGCCGTGTCCCGCGTCCATGTCGATGTGCAGTAGCAGGGGGTTGCGGTCCGTCTTGAGCGACCGTAGTTTGGCGACCCACTTGGCGGGTTCGTAATACTGCACCTGGCTGTCCCACAAACCGGTGGTGACCAACATGGCCGGATAGGCCTGCGCACGAACGTTGTCATAGGGCGAGTAGGACAACATGTAATCGTACAATGTGCCGTCCGCCGGATTTCCCCATTCATCGTATTCGTTGGTGGTGAGTGGAATGCTGTCGTCCAGCATGGTCGTGACGACGTCGACGAAGGGTACTTGAGCAACGATACCTCGATAGTCTTGCGGACTGATGTTGGCGATGGCGCCCATCAACAGCCCGCCGGCGCTGCCGCCCATAGCGAAGACCTTATCGTCGGCCGCGTAGCCTCGAGCGACCAGAAAGTGGGTAACGTCGATGAAGTCGGCAAACGAGTTTTTCTTATGCAGCAGGCGCCCGTCGTCGTACCACGCTCGGCCCATCTCCTGGCCGCCTCGGATGTGTGCGATTGCGAATACGAAGCCCCGATCGATCAAACTGAAACGCGCCGACAAAAACCCGGGATCGGTCGATAATCCGTACGATCCGTATGCGTATTGAAGCAAGGGCGCAGAACCGTCGCGGACGAAGTCCTTGCGATGGATCAGCGACACCGGAACATGTTTTCCGTCCCTGGCCGGCGCAAACAGCAATTCGGTTTCATAGTTCGACGGATCGAAATCGCCGAGCACCGAATCGCGCTTGAGGAGAGTCTTCTCGCCTGTGCGCATGTTGTAGTCATACACGGTCGTCGGCGTCGCGAGCGACGAGTAGGTATAACGCAGTATCTCGGAATCCATTTCCGGATTGGCGGAAATGAATGTGGTGTAGGCGGGCTCATCGCTCGCAATGAAGTGTTCCGCGGCGCCATCGACCGTCAATGGCTGGATGCCGACCTTGCGCAGCCCACCGCTGCGCACCGAAAGCGCGATAAACCGCGTGAATACCTCGAAATCCTCTATGTACGTGTCGTCGCGATGCGCAACTATGGTTTGCCAATCGCTTCGCGCTTGTTCTTTGCCGATCGGCACCGACATCAACCGGAAATTGCGGGCCTGCCAATTGGTGCGAATGACGAAGCGATCGTCCAAATGTTCGATTTCATACTCATGGTCGCTTTGGCGGGGAAAAAATACTTTGAATGAAAGCGTCGGATCGCTTGCGTCCGCATAACGCCATTCGGAGGACAAAGTCCCTTCCATGTGAATGAAAATGAAGCGGTCGGATTTGGATTTCGAGATGCCCGTGTAGAGGGACTTGTCGGTCTGCTCGAAGACCAAGGCATCCTGATGGGGATCCGATCCGAGAACGTGCTTTTTCACGCGCAGACCCAATAAGGTGTCCGGGTCCTTCTCGATGTATAGGAGAGTTGCGTTGTCATTGGCCCATGCAACGTCGGGTTCAACATCCGCGATGGCGCTGGGCAAGATATCGCCGGTCAGGAGGTTCTTGAAGCGCAAGGCATACTGGCGCCGTCCCACCGTATCTTCGCAGAAGGCCAGCCACTCGGAATTGGGGGACACATCGAGTTCGCCGACCTGATAGTAATCATGGCCCACGCTCAGCTCGTTGGCATCCAGCATCACTTGTTCGGGCGCATCGAGGTCGGTTTTGCGGCGCGCGAAGATCGGGTGCTCCTTGCCGGGTTCGAATCTAATGTAGTACCAGTAGCCGTTCTTCCGATAAGGGACGGTCGAGTCGTCCTGTTTGAGCCGTGCAATGATTTCGGCGTTGATCTTGTCTTCCAGGGGCTTGACGGGCGCAAGATGCTGGGCGTGATAGGCATTCTCCGCGCTGAGATAAGCCAAAACCTCGGGGTCGGTACGCTCGTCGTCGCGGAGCCAATAATAGGGGTCGGAGCGCTTGCCGTGCGGCGAAGACACCGTGTGCGCGCGTACCGCGGCGATAGGGGGCTTGATTTCCGGAATGTCCATTGCTCTTGTCCTCGGGCGAGGCGGGAGTATAGTCAATCGAACGCGCGCTTCAGACGTCGAACCTAGCTGGTATGGGGGATCATATGCAGACCGTAAATCAATTATTGCGGGTCAAGGGCAGCCAGATTTTCTCCGTGGCGCCCAGCGATTCAGTGTTGCGCGCCATCGAAATCATGGCCACTCGCCATGTCGGGGCGCTGCTCGTCATGAATCAGGGCGCGTTGGTGGGCATCATTTCGGAGCGCGACTACGCCCGAAAGGTCATTCTAAAGAACCGCTCGTCGCATGACACCCCCGTGGAGGACATCATGAGCTCGCCCCCGGTCACCGTGTCGCCGGCTGATACGGTGCACCATTGCATGGAACTCATGACCGAGGGGCGGTTCCGGCATTTACCGGTGGTGGAATCGGGTCGCGTGGTCGGGATGCTGTCCATCGGTGATCTCGTCAAAGCGGTGATCCAGGACCAAAGGGACCAGATCGAGCAATTGGAGCGCTACATCGCCGGTTGACGCCACTGGCCAGCTGTTGACGACGTTGGGCGCCCTAGTATCATGAGTGCCATACATAGGCACGTCCAATAGCGCTTGCGCCGCGGCGCCGGGCTTTTTCTGAGCGCCTAGAACCGAGTTAAGTGTTTGTTTTTGAGCAGGTTCTGCGGATTGGCCGCGGGGCGCGGCTAATTGTGGGCTTGTGCTATGACAATCGAGCAAATGATGGAGCGGGCAGCGGGCGACGCCGTGGCGGGCGGATCCGGTGGACCCGGTGGATGCGGGGCGGGCGCCTCCGGCCATCCCGCGGCAAGCGTACGGATGGCGGGCAGCGGCCCACGGGATCCGCGTGAGGGCGATTGGGGCCTGTACCGTTCCGCGTACGAAAGAGATTCCTGTGGCTTCGGTCTGATCGCCAGTCTCGACGATCAGGCCAGTCACTGGGTGGTACAAACCGCCATCAGCTCTCTCAACCGTCTCACCCATCGCGGCGCAATCGCGGCCGACGGCAAGACCGGGGACGGTTGTGGGCTCTTGATCAAGATGCCGACGCGTTTCCTGCGGGAAGTGGCGGTGGAGGCGGGACTCACGTTGACCCCCCGCTTCGCTGCGGGATTGGTGTTTCTCGATCGCGATCCAGGTAAAGCCGATAATGCCCGCCGCGTTCTCACCGAGCAAATCGAGCGGGAAAAGCTGCAGGTAGCCGGATTTCGCCAGTTGCCCACCGATCCGTCGGCCTGCGGGTTGGAGGCGCTCAAGACGCTCCCGACCATCGTGCAAGTTTTCGTCAACGCGGGCGCGGATATCGACGAGTCCACGATGAACCGCAAGCTCTACATGGCGCGGCGCCGCAGCGAAAAGATTCTCGAAGTCAGTGATCCCGCGTTCTACCTCCCGTCCCTGTCGGCGAGCACCATCGTCTACAAGGGAATGGTGATGCCGCAGTTTCTGGCGCAGTTCTATCCGGACTTGAAAGATCCGCGCATGGAAGCGTCGGTGGTGGTCTTCCACCAGCGCTTCTCGACCAACACCCTGCCGCAGTGGCGCCTGGCGCACCCGTACCGCTATCTCGCACACAATGGCGAGATCAACACCGTCCAGGGCAACCGCAGCTGGGCGGTGGCGCGCGGTCCCTTGTTCCGTTCACCGGTTCTGCCCGACTTGAGCGACGTATTGCCGGTGGTCTCGCTGACGGGTTCGGATTCCCAGTCGCTCGACAACATGCTCGAACTCTTGTTGGTGGGCGGCCTCGATCCCATGCATGCGCTGCGCATGCTGGTGCCGCCCGCGTGGCAATCGGTGGACATGATCGATCCCGACCTGAAGGCCTTTTACGAATACTACGCGACGCACATGGAACCGTGGGATGGCCCCGCCGGCATCGTGGTTACCGATGGTCGGTATGCCTGCTGCACCCTGGATCGCAACGGTCTGCGTCCCGCCCGGTGGGTCATCACCAAGAATCGCCACATCACCATAGCCTCCGAGGCGGGTGTTTGGGACTACTTACCCGAAGATGTGGTGCGCAAAGGCAAGTTGGGCCCCGGAGAGATACTGGCGCTCGATCTGCAGACCGCCGAGCTGATGGACACCAAGCAGGTCGACGATCTTCTGAAGAGCCGCCACCCGTACAAGGTGTGGCTGAAGAAGGGCGTGCGCTATCTGCAAACCGATCTCATCGATCCCCGTTTGGCGGCCGAGCCGTTCGATCGTGACACATTGGCGCTGTTTCAAAAGATGTACAACGTGTCCGCCGAGGAGCGCGATGAAATCATTCGCGTGCTCGCCGAAGACGAGAGCGAAGCGGTGGGTTCGATGGGCGACGACACGCCGATGCCCGTGCTGTCGAAAAAAGTGCGTTCTCTATACGATTATTTCCGCCAGCAGTTCGCCCAGGTCACGAACCCGCCGATCGATTCGCTGCGCGAGAGCATCGTCATGTCGCTGCAGACGCAGATCGGGCCCGAAGCCAACATTTTCGTGCCGGCGCAGCAGCATGCCGAACAAATCGTCTTGAGTTCGCCGATTCTTTCGCAGCGCAAATTGCGGCAAATCATGGGACTGGAGGATTCCGGCGTTCCGCACGAATTCCTGGATCTGCAATACGACGAGCAGTTGGACCTGAAGACGGCGATTCTGGCGGTGTGCGATCGGGCGGAAGCGGCGGTGCGCGCCGGCAAGCTCGTGCTGTTGCTCTCCGACCGCTACCTGGTCAAGGGCAAGATTCCCATTCAGGCGCTACTCGCGACCGGGGCCGTGCATCATCGTCTGGTCAAGACGGGCTTGCGGTGTAAGTGCAACATCCTGGTCGAGACGGGTACGGCACGCGACTCCCATCACTTCGCCTGCCTCATCGGCTACGGCGCGACTGCCGTTTATCCGTATCTGGCGTATCAGACATTGTTCGATCTCATGCGCAAGGGCGCCGTCAAAATGGACGCCGACACGCGGCAGGAACTCGGCCGAAGCTACCGACGCGGCATTCGCAAGGGCCTGTTCAAGATCATGTCCAAGATGGGCATCTCGACCATCGCGAGTTATCGCAGCGCGCAGTTGTTCGAGATCGTTGGACTGGGCGATGAGGTGGTCTCGATGTGTTTCGAGGGCTCCGACAGTCGTATTCAGGGTGCCGATTTCACGGACCTGAAGGGCGACGCGGAATACCTGGCCAAACGAGCGTGGGATCCCGCCGAAATCGTGGAGCAGGGTGGCTTGCTCAAGTACATGCACAATGGCGAATATCACATGTACAACCCGGATGTCATCGCGACGCTGCAGTCGTCGGTGATGGCGGGCGATTATGAGCAATACAAGCAGTTCGCGGCGTTGGTCAATGAGCGGCCCGTGTCCTGCATCCGTGATCTCCTGAGGCTGAAGCCGGGCTCCGCGCCCATTCCCATTGAAGAAGTGGAATCGATTACCTCGATCCTGATGCGATTCGACAGCGCCGGCATGTCCTTGGGCGCCCTCTCGCCGGAGGCGCACGAAGCATTGGCCATCGCCATGAATCGTCTGGGCGCGCGCTCGAATTCCGGCGAGGGCGGCGAAGACCCGCTGCGCTATGGCACCGAAAAAAATTCCAAGATCAAGCAGGTGGCCTCGGGCCGATTCGGTGTGACGCCGGAATATCTCATCAACGCCGAAGTACTGCAGATCAAAGTCGCGCAGGGGGCGAAGCCCGGCGAGGGCGGCCAGCTGCCGGGCCACAAAGTAAACGACATGATCGCTCGCCTGCGTTTCGCGCGACCGGGAGTGGGGCTCATATCGCCGCCGCCGCACCACGACATCTACTCGATCGAGGATTTGGCCCAGTTGATCTTCGACCTGAAACAGGTGAACCCCCAGGCCTTGGTATCCGTCAAGCTGGTTGCCGAGCCGGGCGTGGGCACGGTGGCGGCCGGCGTCGCGAAGGCCTATGCCGATCTCATCACCATCAGCGGTTACGACGGCGGTACGGGCGCGAGTCCGCTGTCGTCCATTAAATATGCCGGCACGCCGTGGGAATTGGGCCTGGCTGAAACCCACCAGACGCTGCGCGCCAATGAATTGCGGCACCGCGTCCGTCTTCAGACCGACGGCGGCTTGAAGACGGGGCTCGATGTCATCAAGGCCGCCCTCATCGGCGCCGAGAGTTTCGGTTTCGGTACGGCACCCATGGTGGCTCTGGGCTGCAAATATCTGCGGATCTGTCATCTCAATAACTGCGCCACCGGCGTGGCGACTCAGCACAACGTGCTGCGCACCAAGTTTTTCATCGGGCTGCCCGAGATGGTGATGAATTATTTCAAGTTCGTCGCGCGCGAGTGCCGCGAAATCATGGCGGCCATGGGCGTGCGAACCATCGCCGAATTGATCGGACACACCGAGCTTCTGGAAATCCTGCCGGGCGAAACCCCGAAGCAGCGCAAACTGAACCTCGAGCCGGTGCTGGCCAATTCCAGCCTGGTCTCGAGCAAGCCGCAATACTGCACCGATCCGCGCAACGAGCCCTTCGACAAAGGCGTGATCGGGGAGCAGATGCTGCGCGACATGCAAGAAGCCATTGCCAACAAATCGGGCGGCGAGTTCTCGTACTCCGTGAGCAACTTCCATCGCTCCATAGGTGCGCGGATATCCGGCGAAATTGCCAAACGCTGGGGCAATAATGGAATGAGCTCTGCGCCGCTGATCGTCACTCTCAAGGGATCGGCGGGACAGAGTTTCGGCGTCTGGAATGCGGGTGGCTTACATCTGCATCTCGAAGGCGAAGCGAACGACTATGTCGGCAAAGGCATGGCAGGCGGCAAAATCGTATTGAAGCCGCACGCACGTTCCACTTTCGTCGCGCGCGAAACGGTGATCATGGGCAATACTTGCTTGTATGGCGCGACGGGCGGAGCGTTGTACGCCGCCGGCACCGCCGGCGAACGGTTTGCCGTGCGCAATTCCGGCGCCCTCGCCGTCGTTGAGGGCGCGGGCGATCATTGCTGCGAATACATGACGGGCGGCGTGGTGTGCGTCTTGGGCCGCACCGGGGTGAACTTCGGCGCGGGGTTCACCGGCGGCTTCGCCTATGTGCTCGACATGGAGCGCGACTTCGTCGACCGCTACAATCACGAGTTGATCGATATCCATCGCGTGTCACCCGAAGGCATGGGCACGCATGTGCAGCATCTGCGCGGGCTGATCGAACAGCACGTCGACGCCACCGGCAGCGTGTGGGGCATTCAATTGCTCAACGACTTGCGTTCCTATATCGGGAAATTCTGGGTGGTGAAACCGAAAGCGGCCGCCATCGACTCGCTACTCGTCAATTTGCGTCGCGCCGCCTGAGGCGGTGTGCGTGAACAAATCTCGCGTGAATCAACATGGTCGATAAATACCTGCAATTCTTGGATATTCCGCGCAAGGATCCGGACAAGCTGCCCGTAGAAGTGCGTACCACGCAGTTTCGCGAGATCTACTCGCAGTACAGCGCGGAGACCGCCGGGCAACAAGCCGGCCGCTGCTTGTCGTGCGGCAATCCGTTTTGCGAGTGGAAGTGTCCGGTCCACAACTACATTCCGAACTGGCTGGCTTTGGTCAATGCGGGCAAACTGTTCGAAGCGGCGGAACTCTCCCACCAAACCAATTCGCTGCCCGAAATGTGCGGTCGCATCTGTCCCCAGGATCGCCTGTGCGAGGGCGCATGCACGCTGAATGACGGCATCGGCGCCGTCAGCATCGGTTCGATCGAAAAATACATCACGGACGAGGCGTTCAAGCAGGGCTGGAAGCCCGACATGTCGAATGTGGTGCGCACCAACAAGCGGGTGGCGATCATTGGCGCCGGCCCCGCGGGCTTGGGCTGCGCCGATGTGCTGGTTCGCAATGGTGTGAGCCCGGTGGTTTTCGATCGATACTCGAAGATCGGCGGATTGCTGACCTTCGGAATCCCGCCCTTCAAGCTCGAAAAGGACGTGGTGGAGAAGCGCCGCGAAATCATGGAAGGCATGGGTGTGGAATTCCGCCTGAACGTGGACGTCGGACGCGACATCGCGTTCGAACGGTTGACCGAAGAGTTCGACGCGGTATTTCTGGGCATGGGTACCTACACCTACGTCAAGGGCGGTTTCGCGGGTGAGGATCTTCCCGGCGTGCATGAAGCGCTGCCATATTTGATTTCGAACATCAATCGGGAATTGGATATCGATGACGCGTCGAAGCCTTTCGTCGACATGCGCGACAAGCACGTGGTGGTATTGGGCGGAGGCGATACCGGCATGGATTGCAATCGCACGGCGATACGTCAAGGCGCTGCCAGCGTGACCTGTACCTATCGCCGCGACGAGGACAACATGCCCGGTTCGCGGCGCGACTACAAAAACAGCAAGGAAGAAGGAGTCACTTTCTTGTTCAATCGCCAGCCTGTTGAAATCGTCGGAACCGATCGGGTGCAGGGCGTGAAGCTGGTTCAGACGCGTCTGGGTCCGCCGGATCGACGCGGACGCCGCGTACCGGAGGTCGTTCCCGACACGGAAGAGACCATCGAGGCGGATGCCGTCATCATCGCCTTTGGATTCTTGCCGAGTCCGCCGGACTGGTTCGTTCAGCAACAGATTGCGTTGCACAGCAATGGCCGTGTTCGGGTGTCGGGAGCGCCGAAATCGCGATTTCAGACCACCAACCCCAAAGTATTCGCCGGCGGCGACATGGTGCGTGGTTCCGACCTGGTGGTGACCGCCGTGTTCGAGGGGCGCGAGGCGGCACAAGGCATTTTGGGGTATCTGGGCGTCCGCGCAGCCGCTTCCAATTGAGGGCCCGTTTCAAGAGGTGTTTGCGAGGTAGGGGTATTAGAGGTAGGGATATTAAAGGAAGGGGGTCGAAGAATCATGCTGGAATCCCAGGGCGGTTGTCTCTGCGGTGCCATCCGGTACCGAGTCTTTGGGATGCCGCTGTTTTCGACGATTTGTCACTGCACCACCTGCCGCCGAGCGAGCGGAGCCCCTTCGGTCGCTTGGGTGACATTCGAGCGCCATCAAGTCGAATTCCTGGCCGGCACCGCACGGAGCTATGAGTCATCGCCGGGCGTGGCCCGGAGGTTTTGCGGAGACTGTGGGAGTGCGATTTCATTCGAGACCACCAAGTTTCCCAACACCATCGACCTGACGACACTATCGTTGGACGACCCTGCCGCATTTCCGCCGACCGGGGAAGTGTGGTTGGAACACCGGGTTTCGTGGGAGGCGGTGAACCCTGCCCTCGACCAGTATGCTCAAGGCAATGCCGGCGAATCGTAGGCTACTAGCGTCCGACCCTCGGACAACGGACGTTTCCGTGGAACCTCCCATGCGGCAGGCCGCACCCCTGAGATGAAACGAGGTTCGTAGCACTATTTTTGCGTGCTTGGTCGTTTAATCGCCGCTCAAACGTTGCGTGCATCCGAGCAACGGACAACGGACGTTCCCGCGGAAACGTTAGGGCGGCAATGGAAACGTCAACGCGGGAAATGTAAGCGCGCGCGCATGAGGTAGAGATGTCCCGCAATATTGAAATCAAAGCGCGGATCGCCAGTGTCCAGACCTGCGCCGCCAAGATAGCCGAAGTGGCCGACCAGGGCCCCATCGATATCGCCCAAGACGACACATTCTTCCGCTGCGACGGCGGCCGTTTGAAACTGCGCACCTTCGCCGATGGCGCCGGAGAGCTCATCTATTATCGCCGCGCCGATCAGTTTGGCCCCAAAGAGTCCTTTTACGTGCGCTCCCCGACATCGTCGCCTGATTTGCTACGAGACTGCCTGACATTGGCTTACGGCCAAGTCGGCCGAGTGCGTAAGCATCGACAGCTTTATCTCGCCGGTCGAACGCGGATTCATCTCGACGAAGTCGAGCATCTGGGGCAGTACCTCGAACTCGAAGTGGTGCTCGCCGATGATGAGCCCTCGGAAGTCGGGGTTCGCGAGGCGCATGAGCTCATGGAAAAATTGGGCATTGAGGAGCAGCAGTTAATCGATGATGCCTATGTCGATCTGCTGGTCCGACGCGGCATCCAGTAGCCGCGATCGGTCCATCGGGCGGTGGTCGCCGACGCCAGTGGACAAATCCTGCGCCGAATCGAGACGTCGGACCTCGAGACGTCGGACCTCGAGACGTCTGCCGCCTTGAGCAAAGCGGTCAACTCGCCCTGATATAGGCGGTATGCTCGCTCGCCAGGTGTTCACCTGCGGGGTGGCGGCGCTTGCCATATCGATGTCCGAAAACGGCGAGTATTTGTCGGCGGCAGGGGCTAATCTGGCCTCATGTTACTCGACTCCAATGCTTGTTATCGCGCGGTTCGCGCGCGCGATCGGCGCTTCGATGGGCGGTTTTTCGTCGCCGTATCATCCACCAAGATCTACTGCCGTCCCATCTGCCCGGTGCGGCCGCCCAAGCGCGAGAACATGCGCTTTTATTCGAGCGCCGCGGCGGCCGAAGGCGCCGGCTACAGGCCGTGCCTGCGCTGCCGCCCGGAGCGCGCACCGGGGGTGGGGGCAGTCGATGCCGTGAGCCGCTTGGTGTGCGCGGCCATCGCCGGCATCGAGGAACATGCGCTGTCCAGCGCACACGTGGGTGAACTGGCGGCATCGCTGGGGGTGAGCGATCGTCATTTGCGCCGTGTCACCGAGGCCGAACTCGGCGTATCGCCGATCGAATTGGCGCAGACACAGAGGCTGCTCTTGGCAAAACGCTTGCTGAGTGAAACATCGCTCAAGCTGACGGAAATCGCATTCGCGAGCGGCTTCGGCAGCGTGCGGCGCTTCAATGCGCTGTTCAAGTCGCGCTATGGATTGAGTCCGCGTTCGCTGCGTGGGAATACCAACGTCGCCGGCGCATTGAGCTGTCAACTGGACTTCCGACCGCCGCTGGCTTGGGACAGCTTGTTGGCCTACCTACGCCTCCGGGCCATTCCCGGGGTCGAGTGGGTTGACGGCACGCATTATCGACGAACAGTGGCCATCGATGCGCACCAAGGATGGATTGCAGTGTCGCTTGGCGACAACGGCGTGTCGATCATGGTCGAGATGTCGCAATCGCTGGCCCCGGTGATCGGTGCGGTCATCGCCCGGGTCAAGCAACTCTTCGATCTCGGCGCGGCGCCCGCCGCCGTGAGCGCCCTGTTGTCGCAAGATTCAGGATTGGCCGAGGTCGTGCGCCGGGTGCCGGGCCTACGCGTACCGGGCGCGTTTGACGGCTTCGAACTCGGCGTGCGCGCCATTCTCGGCCAGCAGGTGTCGGTGAAAGCAGCGACCACGATGGCGGGGCGATGGGCGCGAGCGTTCGGCGCCGAAATTGCTACGCCGTATCCCGGCCTGAATCGGCTGACGCCCACCGCGCGGCGTCTGGCGGGCGTGTCGGCGAATGAGATCGCGGCGCTCGGTATCGTGGGCAGCCGCGCGCGGTGCATCGCTGCGCTCGTGCAAGCAGTCGACGAACGCAGAGTGGTGCTGGCATTTGCCGCGGACGTCGAAAACCAAATCGAAGGTCTGATGCGCTTGCCGGGCATAGGGCCGTGGACCGCGCAATATATCGCCATGCGGGCACTGCATTGGCCCGACGCCTTTCCGGGTACCGATTTGATGTTGCTGCGAGCCGCCAAGGCCAGCAGTAAACAGCTGCACGCGCGCGCGGAAGCGTGGCGACCGTGGCGCGCTTATGCCACTCACTACTTATGGCAGTCATTGGGGGTCTTTCCATGAACAGTTACACCTACGTCGAAAGTCCGATCGGCCGTCTGTTGCTGCAATCGGATGGGGTTGCGTTGACGGGTTTATACATGGACGTGCCGAGTCGTCCGCCGCGAGGAATGGCGGATTGGGTGGAGAACGCGAGTGCGGAGCCGCTGCCGGAAACCATACGGCAGCTGGGCGAATATTTCGCCGGCCGGCGGCGCGCCTTCGACCTACCGTTGCGCTTGCACGGCACCGAATTCCAACAACGCGTTTGGAACTTGCTCAAGGAAATCCCGTATGGAGCGACCTGGAGCTATGGCGAACTGGCGAAGCGCATCGACAATCCCAACGCGTCGCGAGCGGTGGGACTCGCGAACGGGCGCAATCCTATTTCCATTCTGGTGCCCTGTCACCGGGTGATCGGCGCCGACGGATCGTTGACGGGATACGGCGGTGGCTTGGAGCGCAAACAGTGGTTGCTGGCGCACGAGGGGCTGTATTGAAGCGGGCGGTCGACCGGGAGCCTGCGCAAAGCGAGCGGCGTTACCGTTCGCGCAAATCCTGCAGCACGGAGCCCATCTGCAGCATCTCGTCTTCGTGCTGCTGATCGCGATTCTTTTCCTTGAGTGCGGCCGCGTACCAGTCGCGCATCGAACCTAGATTCAACGAATGCGCGGCATACTCGGCGGCGGCAGGGTCGAGGGTCAGGCCGTAGCTGCGGACTCTGAAGGCGACTGGAGCGAAGAATGCGTCGACAGCGGTGAATGCGTTGCCCGCCAGGAACGGTCCACCGAAGCGATGTAGGCCATCGTTCCACAGCGCGCCCAGTCGAGTAACTTCCCGTACCAGTGCCGTCGGAACCTCGTTCAGCCGGATCATCACTCCGCAGCTCATGGAACAGCGGCTGCGCAGTTCATTGAATCCTGAGTGCATCTCGGCCGCGGCGCTGCGGGCCCAGGCACGTGCAACCCGATCCCTCGGCCACACGGCATCATGTCGTTCGCCGATGTATTCAGTGATGGCCAGCGAGTCCCACACGACGGTTTCGCCATCGATCAAGCAGGGCACTCTGCCGTTGGGCGAAATGCTCCGATACGCGTCCCACTTCGCGTCGTCCCCGAAAGGAACCATGTGTTCCACGAAGGGGATCCGAAGCTCGCTCAGCAGCACCCACGGCCGCAAGGACCATGAGGAGTAATTCTTGTTGGCGATGTATAGCTCGTACACTATTCGACGCCTGTCTCCGCTTGCGCATTGGCCGCCAGAAGCTGCTCATCGATCTTCTCGGAAATGGCACGAAATGCTTCTTGCAATTGGATGGCTTCGTTGGTGTACGCCTGAATTTGTGCAGGCGTTGGCATCAACAAATTGCCGATCTCCTCGAGCCGCGCGTAGCCTGCGCTTCGAGTCTTCGGTGGCTTGGGCTTGCCGGGCGTGGGCACCGAATAGGGTTTCAGGGGATCGGAATCGAACCTGGCTGAATTGCGCGCAACCTCGTCGCGTTCTGCGCATAACCTTCTTGCGCGCATCAACAAGGCATCCAGCTCCGCAGCCAGGCCGGTCGAAATGGCTCTGGCAAAAGCCATTCGCTCGAGCAGCTTGAACCGAGCCTCGAGATCGAGCAGCTGTTCAGCATGTTCGACGTATAGCGAATCCTTGGATAAGGATCGCAATGCCATCCCGACGGATAGTATTTCGAACCTTGAAAACTCCACGAAGAAAGACCCGATTGCGGCTTTGACTTGCACTTCGGCATTCTCCTGGCGAGGACGCACTGAATTCCGGACCCGGCATGTTACCAGCCGCACGATATATAGCGAATGGCGACCGCGTGGCTAGACTAATTCTATATGAGCGGCAGGATGGCTGTGAAGATTGCGCCGTCCCCGTCCGATCGGTTGGCGGCCAGCACCGCACCGCCGTGAAATTCGGCAATGAGACGCACTATATATAACCCCAGGCCAAAATGCGGCTTGTCATCGACGCCCTGCCGATGCTCGAACAACGATTCGAACAGGCGGTTGAGCATTCCCGGCGGGATGGGCGGCCCGTCATTGCTGACGGCGAGTTCATAGTTGCTCAGGGCGCGCGTCAACCGCACGGTGATCGTGCCCGATGCGGTGCAGAAATCGACCGCGTTTTCGACCAGTTTGTCCAGCATCTGTACGATGAGGTCGGGCGCACCGTGCATGAAACACGCATCGGGCGGCGCGTCGATTTCGATGCGAGCCGCGCGAAACCCGTCGCGGTACCCGGCAACTGCCGACTGCAACAGGTCGTTGAGATCGAAGTTCACTCGCTCTGCCTGCTTGATGCTCTCTTCGACTCGTGACGCAGCGCCGAGGGCGCTCAGGATGGATTGAAGCCGCAGCACACCTTCGCGTGCCCGTGTGACATACCCACGTTGATCCGCGCGCACGCCCTCGGATTCGAGATTATCGAGCGAGGAACGAACGATGGTGAGCGGCGTGCGCAGTTCATGCGACAACTTGCCGCCCAGGGTTCTCAAGTACTGCGTATGTTCATTCAGCCGGGCCAATAAGCGCTCGAAACCGCGCGACAGCGCGCCGATCTCGTCCGCACGGTCGGATTCGGGCATGTCGAGACGAATTCTGCCGTCGTTGGTTACCGCGGTGTCAGCGGCCAGGCGCAAGCGTCCGATTCGCACACTGATCCAAGTCGCCACACCGAAGGCGATGGCCACCGCGAGCGCGGTGGCGAGCAGCGTCAGATTGAATAGATGAATCAGCGCGCGGTCCCGTAGCTCCAGCAGCTGATCGCCGGCCTGTTCGAGCACTACGGCCCCCAGGGTCTGGCCGCCGACCAGAAGGGGCGCCGCCGCCGATAGGAGAGACGCTTGACTCGGATCAGCGCGCAGCCATTCGGCCGATCGATGCCCGGCCAGAGCGCCTGCCACACTTTGACCCTCGATGTGATCCGGTGCCGACACCTGCAGCGGCCAGTGCGATGTATCGCCGGCCACGAAGCGTCGATACCAAGTACCTCCCGCTTCGCGCTGGTCATCTTCCTTGTTCAATGTCAGTGAGCCCGCTAACCCGAGTTTCAGCCCATTCGTGTCGATTACGGTTGCCCGGGTACCCGGACCGATGAAGGTTGCGAGCAATTCATTCAGACCGGGAGTCGTCAGGAACACTCGTCCGCCCCGCAGCGTCTCGGCGCCCATGAAGCCCGCCTTGCCGCCGCCAGCGCCGTCGATCGCTTCCACCCAGAGTCGCGGACCCATCAAGCTTCTGGGAATTCGCACTTCCAAGTGATATCCGCGCGACATTTGCAGCCAAAACGCCTGAATCCGGGGTTCCAGAGCCGCGTGGTCGATGCCATCATCGCTCTTGACCACGCTTTGCGCTTCGATGAGTCCCGGCGCACCGGTCGCGAAGAAATAGGATTCCAGCGCACCCTCCGGCCGTTGAAGGGTGAGATTGACGCGATCGAATCGATCTTGTTCCGGATGTACGTCGCTGGGTTCGGGGTTGAACGTAGGGTCATCGACTTCCAAGTAAATGAAGAGATAGCGCTCCGTGAAGCCCGCTTGCAGCCGCGCTCCGAGCGTGCCGGCCGTGGGCAGGGCTTTGGGTCCCACGGCGAGGTCCCAGTCTTCGCGATAGCCGTCGAGCAAGGGCTGATTGTGTAGGGAGAACGCATACAGATCGCCCTGGTTTGCATTGAACGCTTCGCGGTCCTCTACGTCTCGGAAAACCCGTTGCGGTTGTGCCGATAGCGCGTTGGCAATGGTGGCAGCCGCTGCTTGCAGCGAATTCTCTTGCGAGACCCGCAAAGTCGTCTCCAATTCACGCGCGTATTGACAGCCCGCCCATGGCAGAACGAGCGTGGTCAGCGCGATAATCAATAGTTGGAAACGAATGCTCACTCGACCCAGCGGTAGCCCATTCCATAGACGGTTTGAATGGCATCGAAGGCGGAGTCTATTTGTTGAAATTTGCGCCGCACGCGCTTGACGTGAGAGGTGATGGTATTGTCATCCAACACGACGTTGGCCGCGTCCATGAGTTGCTGCCGGTTCTTGACGTGCCCCGGATTGCGCGCCAATGCGTGTACGATCCAGAATTCCGTCAGCGAAAGCACCACCGGCGCGCCGTTCCACGTGGCCTGCATCTTCTCACCGTCGATCGACAGTGCGCCGCGCCGCACGACCTGAGCTGCGTTGTCCGGCCGCCGCAGGGCGTCGATACGCCGGAACAACGCCGCGACTCGCGCCGCCAAATGCGGCAGGCTCACATCCTTGGTCAAAAAATCATCCGCGCCCAACCGTAAACCGGAAACCGCGTCCAGTTCACTGTCCCGTGCGGTGAGGAAGATGATGGGAATCTCCGCCGACAGGGCGCGCAAGTCACGGCACAGATCGAATCCGCCCTCGGCCTCGTCTTCCAATGAGATATCGATGATCGCGAGATCGGGCAAGTGCGTATCGAAGGCTTGCATCGCGCTTCTACGGTTGCCATAGGTTTTGATCTGGTATCCCTGTCGCGCCAGCGCTGCCGCATAGTTTTCGCGTAGAGCCGGTTCGTCCTCGACGATCGCGATCTGCTTTCTCATAGCTGAATCATAGCTGATCGCCGGCACCAATCACCCAACCCGTAGCGCTAATTGGCCATTGCCTTTATTCGCCACAATTGACCCGAATTGGGCCGCAATTCGCGTCGGCGCGCGCCAGATTGGCCGTCGATATTGTTGTGGACGGCAATCACTGGGAGCTCTTCATGACCACTCTGACGACCATGTCCGTACACCCTCAGTCCGTACGGAAGGTGTCCGCACAGACCGTGTCTGTACGAACCGTGTCCGCACCGACCGTGTCTCTACAGACTGTGTCAATACGGGCCGTGCCGATTTTCCGTGGGCCACAAAAATTCTGGGTCCAGAATCGCGAAGCCACGCTCAATTGGTTGGCCCTCGGTCTGCTTCTCGCCGCATGGAACACCGCCGATCGCGGTGAGAACCTAAGCGCCCGGCGCCCGGATGCGCTGCGCGGGTATTCGTATGTGTCGGTACGGGCCGTGCAGCATGCGGTTGCACCGCTTACATGAGGTAGGTCGGTCGTGCGTCCTATGAAATCTATATTTCTTTCGAAAGGTCACAAAAGAGTCAACGAACTGTAATGTTGGGTGCCTCTAATGGTGCGGCTCGTATGCTCGCCACTGAAGCCAACAAACAAATACTGATCGTCGATCGGGATGTTGCTGCAGTCGAGCCGTTGCGTCAGAAGCTTTCTGAGGCTGGCTTCATTGTGCGCGCGATCGCCGATGGCTCGGCTGCCGCCATGGCGGTGGCCGAGCGTCCGCCGCATTTGGTGATCATCGACTGGAACATCCTGGGCTTCGCGGCTCTCGATCTGATCCAAGGTCTTCGCACGGCACGGGCTCCGCAAGCGGTTCGCCTCATCATACTGTCCGCCTTAGCCAGCGAGCAAGATGTGGTGGCGGGGCTCAACCTCGGCGCCGACGACTACATCGTCAAACCGTACTCGCTGCGCGAAGTGGTCGCGCGCGTCTGTGTAGTGCTGCGTTCGCGCCATCGCGATCCACAGCCCACTACTCTGAGCTGCGACGCATTGGTGTTGGAGGCGTCCACCAATCGTGTCACCGCCCGCGGGCAGCTCGTCCACCTCCGGGGCATCGAATACCGGCTATTGGAATTCTTGATGTCGAACGCTGGCCAAGCATTCAATCGCACGCAGCTCCTGGCTCAGGTGTGGGGCGATGACACGGAAGTCGAGGAGCGCACGGTCGACGCTAATGTGCAGCGCCTGCGCAAAATCTTGAGCGAATCGGGGTACGAAGCGTACGTACAAACCGTCCGCGGCTTCGGCTATCGATTTGCCGCTCCGACTCCGGTTCGCATGGAGTGAGCCGGCCCGGATAGTGACATTAGTCACACTTTCTGCTGTTCCACGCGATGTTCCACGCCTAAGTAGCTTTATTGTAAACAAATCTTCTTCAGTAAGTCATCGCTTCGTCACATCGAAACGCGATGGTGGGAGGCGTTCGGAGACTCTTGGGAGATGCCACATGGTTGAACGTACCCCCGCCCCGCCGCTACGACTGCGAACGGTGTTCATCTCGGACATCCATCTGGGCTTCCGCGGCTGCAGCGCGGAGTTGCTGCTCGATTTCTTGCACCACGTGGAAATGGACCGCCTCTTCTTGGTCGGCGACATCATCGACGTGTGGAGCATGAAAAAGACCATGTTCTGGCCGCAATCTCACAACAACGTGCTGCGTACCATTCTCGGCAAAGCCAAGCGCGGCACCAAGGTCATTTTCGTACCCGGCAACCACGACGAAGTATTCCGTGAATTCGACGGCGCCGTCTTCGGCAATCTGGAAATTCACCGCGAGTACATCCACGAGGGCGCCGACGGACGCCGGATGCTGGTCCTGCACGGCGATGAGTTCGACAGCGTCGTGAAATGCAGCCCCTGGCTTGCCAAGCTCGGCAGCAACATTTACGACATTCTTCTCGCGGCCAACCCCTATATCAACTGGGTACGGCGAAAATTCGACCTCCCGCACTGGTCGCTTTCGTCATACCTCAAAGGGAAGGCGAAAAAGGCGGTTCAATATATCGGCAGTTTCGAGGAAGCGGTCGCGACGGCCGCGCGCAAACGAGGTGTCGACACAGTAGTTTGCGGGCATATCCATCGCGCCGAAATGCGCGATATCGACGGCATCCTGTACTGCAACGATGGAGATTGGGTCGAGAGCTGCACTTCGCTGGTCGAGGACATGAATGGACATCTGAGCCTGATCGAATGGCCGAAGCTTCGCGAGCAAATCGACGTTCCGGCGATGCCGCTGCCGGTCGGGCAAGTGGCATGAATCGCCGTCAATTGAATGTAAGCGGAGTCACAGTGAGGCATGAATCCTCCGACCTCTGGAGTACGCCCTGGCATGCGCGGCTAAAGAATGTGGCCGAAGAGGTGCGACCGGCAACTGCGGCAAACGGCGCCTACACATTCAAAGTCGTGCGCGCGCAGAGTACCGCAGCTCCCGGTAGATCCTGGCTGGGACGCGCCCGCGGCCGACCGACCACGGCACAGATCTCGACCCGATAAGGCGCGCTTCGCACCGCGACCGCTTCCGCGTGCGGCCTGAATTCGGCCTTGATTTAAAAAAAGTGCCGCACAACTGACCGCTAATCGTCATCTTGCGGAGCCACTATCGGAGCATGTGGTAAACACCGGAGCGACGACCATGAGCAGTCTTGATTTGGATCTCGATACCCAAATGGTCCATTTGGAGTACGAATGGCGCGAGGTATACGAAGCCAGCATCGTGGCGCGCGCCGACTATCAGTCGCTGGCCGCCAGCAAGGCAGCCACCGCCGCACTTCTCGATATGGCGCGTGAGCGGCTGGATCGAGCGGAGGCATTGAAAGCGCGGATCATGGCGAAGATCGAGCGTCTCGAAGACAGTCTGCTGAGTCAAGACTAAGCCGTAATGGAAGCCACCATGCTGGATTTCTACGACGATGACGATGCCGCCGCGAATGTGATCGAGCGTCGATGGTTTGCGGCTTCGGCAAAAGTGAAAATGATGCAGGACGAATGCGACGTACTGCATGAAGTAATGGATCTTGCCGAAGAGGCGTGGCGCTGCGCGCGTGCGCACCTCGCCGAGTTGGAAAGGTTGCGGGACGCCTTGGGCGAGCGTTTGGCAAATCCTGAAACTGCGCCGGAACGATTGCCGCAGACTGCTCACGGACACGGAGTGTTGTCGGCGGCTTAGCATACGCACGACTCGCGACGAAGCCGCGACTACGAGCTGGCACATGCGATAATGATCGCATGAAATGCAGTTACCACCCCGGATACCAAGTTCCCTTGCCGTCCGGGCATCCTTTTCCCATCGCCAAATTTCCGTTGCTGAAAGACCAGTTGCTCGCCGAGGGCGTGCTGACGCCCGAGGATATTCTGCAGCCGGAACCACTCGATCGAGAGACCCTCGAACTCGTCCACACTCGGGAGTACTTGAACAAGCTGGAGTCGTCGGGACTGTCGGCGGCGGAGCAACGACGCCTCGGCTTGCCCTGGTCGGACGCACTGTGGCTGCGCTCGCGTCTGGCATCCGGTGGAACGCTGTTGGCGGCACGCACGGCGTTCGAGACCGGGCTCGCCGGTAACCTGGCCGGCGGCACTCATCATGCATTTCCCGATCACGGCGAGGGGTTTTGTGTGCTCAACGACGTCGCCGTCGCTACCTCGAGTTTGCGCGCGGAGGGAGTCATCGAGCGCGCGGCCATCATCGATCTCGACGTGCATCAAGGCAACGGCACGGCGGCGATTTTCGAGAACGTCGAGGAGGTCTTTACGTTCTCGATGCACGGTGAGCGTAATTACCCGCTCGCGAAGAAGCGTTCCAATTTGGACGTGGCGTTGCCGGACGGCGCGGGCGATGCGGAATACTTACAGGCGCTGCAATTCCATTTGCCCCGCGTTCTCGACTCAGCCGCCGCGGATATGGCGTTCTACCTGGCGGGTGTGGACGTCGCCGCGGGTGACCGCTATGGACGGTTGGCGCTGACCGACGAGGGCATTCGGTCGCGTGATCGGCTGGTCATCGAAACGGTGCGCAGCGGCGACATACCGCTGGTAATCGTCCTCGCGGGCGGCTACGCGGCAACCCGTGCGCGCACCGCAGAGCTGCATGCCCATGCGTTTCGAGAAGCGGTGGCGTATGAACATCGGAGCCATTCGTAAACCCCAACATCACCAGCGAGCGTCGACGATGGCGCACGCGCACCTCCCCGCGTACTTTCAACTACGCTCGACGTGGCCTCGAATCCACGCTGCGAAGCCCTGCTCGTCGAACGTCGCGAGGTGCGACTGCAAGCCTCGGCCTTACGCCGCCGCCATGAGCCCCTTCAGCTTGTTAATGGCGTTGCTCTCCACTTGGCGCACGCGCTCCGCGGAAATGCCGTATTCATCGGCGAGCTCGTGCAGAGTCGCCTTATCATCGGTCATCCAGCGCCGCTTCAAAATACTGCGGCTGCGTTCATCGAGCTTTTCCATGGCCATCATGAGGCGATCGCTGGAGTCCTCTTCCCACTCTTCACGCTCCACTTCGACGGCGGGGTCGGCGTTGCTGGCCGGCAAGTACATCGCCGGCGAATAGGCTTCTTCCTCGTCGCTCTCGGGCGTGGGATCGAACGACATATCTCGGGCGGACAGACGCTGCTCCATTTCGCGCACGTCGCTGACGTCGACACCCAAGTCGCGCGCCACGGCCCGAGTCTCCTCTTCCGACAACCACGCCAGATTCTTTTTCATCTTGCGCAGGTTGAAGAACAGCTTGCGTTGCGATTTGGTGGTCGCGACCTTCACCAGGCGCCAGTTGCGGAGCACGTACTCGTGAATTTCCGCCCGTATCCAGTGGACCGCGAACGATACCAAGCGCACGCCCACCGTGGGGTCGAAGCGCTTGACCGCCTTCATGAGGCCTACATTGCCCTCTTGGACGAGATCGCCCATGGGCAGGCCGTAGCCCAGGTAACCGCGGGCGATGTGCACCACGAATCGCAGATGCGAAAGCACCAGTTGCCGCGCCGCATCCAGGTCGGCATCGGTGCGAAAACGGGTCGCGAGGGCAACCTCGCTCTCCTTGGTCAGAACCGGAATCTGCGAAACGCGATCAATATAAGAGTCCAGGCTCCCGACGGGGCCTGCGAATACCAAACCAGTCTGTTTAGCGACTAAGGCGGCAGTCATTAGCTAAAACCTCCAATCAAATCGTAGGTGCAATAATAGCACTCCCAAGGTTCGAGTGCTAACGCCGGCGAGAGTTCACGATTCAATAATAGTTTGCAAATTCAGATACTTAGCGCAGTTCACGTGGGTTCGATCGCCTTGATATGTTGCGTAGCCGCGAGCCATGATCCGAGCCAGCCAAGCGCCATGGAGAGCCCCACGACACCGGCACCCAAGCCGAAACTCAGGCCACCCAAGTGGAACTGGCTGCCGTAAAGGCCCGCGAGGTACCCCACCGGTTTCGCCAGTAGGCCAGTCGCGACCACTACCACCACGAGCGCCAGAAGTCCGCCCCCCAGCCCGTACCAAATACCGGTGTACAAGAACGGACGTCGAGCAAAACCGTCGGTGGCTCCCACTAGTTTCATGACCTCGATTTCGGCGCGTCGGTTCAATATATCCAATCGAATGGTGTTCCCCACGACCAAAACCACGCCCAGACCCAGCAGTGCGCCGGCGAACCAAATGACGCGACGCAATATATCCAGCAGGGCGTACAAACGTTTCACCCATTCGGTGTCGACCTGCACGGTTTGCACGTCCGGGGCAGCGGCAATCGCTCGCTCCAGCTTCTCCATCCCGTCGGGGGTGCTGGCTGCCCGAGCGGGCGTGATCACTAACGTGTCGGGCAGCGGGTTGTCGCTCAGCGCATCCAGTGCAGTGCCGAAACCCGAAGCGCTGCGAAACTGTGTCAGCGCTTCAGCGGCGGTTATGACTCGCACCGCCGTCACGTCCGCGCGTGCTCTCAGCTGCTTGGCCAGCGCTTGCGCTCGGGTGCCGGCCGCCTGTTTGTCGAGGTAGGCGGAGATGTCGAAAACCTGATTCCAATTCGCCGTGGCCGAACGAGCGTTCTGCAGAAACACGTTGAAAAACAACGGCAGCGCGAGCGCGACCGCAATCACCGCCATGGTCATGAAGGTCGCGAGAGGGTGCTGCAGCATGCGTCCCAAGGACCCCACCAGCGTTTGCGCGTGTCGCGCCAACCAAGTCTTGGCCGTTACGTAGAGTCTCAAGCGGGCGTGCCCACGAGGGTGTCGGCGGATGCGGTGACACGGCCGTCGCTCAAGGCGATGCGCCGGGCGTCGCAACGATCGATGAGGTGTACGTCATGGGTCGCGATGATGACCGTTACCCCCACGTCGTTGAAACGCTTGAACAGCCGCATGATCTCGAGTGCCAAGTCGGGATCGAGATTGCCGGTGGGTTCGTCCGCGATGAGCAGCTTCGGCTTGCCCACGACGGCTCGCGCAATACCCACCCGCTGCTGTTCGCCCGTCGAGAGCTCGAGCGGTCCACTCTTTTCCTTGCCGAGCAATCCGACTTGATCGAGCGCTGCGCGGACGCGCTTGTCGATTTCCCGCCTCGGCACACCGGCGATGATCAGGGGCAGTGCTACGTTGTCCGCGATGGGACGGTCGTGCAGCAGCTTGTGATCCTGAAAGACCACGCCGAGCTGGCGACGAAACTGCGGAATGCCGCGGGGCTTGATGGAGGCGGTGTTCTGATTGCCGATGAAAACCTGGCCCCGCGTCGGGCGTTCGATGAGCGCAATCAATTTCAAAATGCTGCTTTTACCGGCGCCCGAATGACCGGTGAGAAACGTCATCTCGTGGTCTTCGATGATAAACGATACGCCCGATAGAGCCTCGCGGCCATTCGGATATCGCTTGTGAACTTGGTCGAACCGAATCATATGGGGCGGCCGTCCGCGACTGAGGCGTCCCCCACTGGGCCGTCCGCATCCGATTTCAACAGGGCCGAGACGAACTCCGAGGCATTGAACACGCCGAAATCCTCGGATTGTTCGCCGACTCCCACGAAGCGAATCGGGATATTCAACTTTTGAGCGATCGCAAGCACCACTCCACCCTTGGCCGTGCCATCCAACTTGGTGATGACCAAGCCGGTGACCCCCAACCCCTTGTTGAACTCCTCGGCCTGCGCAACGGCGTTCTGACCTATGGTGCCATCGAGCACCAACAGCACTTCATGCGGAGCCGTGGGGTCCAATCGCGCGAGCACGCGCTTGACCTTCTTGAGTTCATCCATGAGATGAGTTTGGGTGTGGAGCCGCCCCGCGGTGTCCGCGATCAAGACGTCGATGTTGCGGGCTTTCGCGGCCTGCAGGGCGTCGTAGATCACGGCGGCCGGCTCGGCTCCCGCCTGTTGCGCAATAATGGGCACCTTATTGCGCTCGGCCCACACCTCGAGCTGCTCGCGCGCCGCCGCTCGAAAGGTGTCGCCCGCAGCCAGCATCACAGTCCGTCGTTCGGACAACAGCCTAGCGCTAAGCTTGCCGATGGTGGTGGTTTTGCCGGCGCCGTTGATGCCGACCACCAGGATGACGTAGGGTTTGATGCTCGAGTCGATTGCGAGCGGCTGCTCGACCGGCTTTAGAATGTCCAGCATGGCCGCGTGCAGTGCCTTCAGCAGCGCGTCTACGTCGTTCAGCTCCTTGCGAACCACGCGCCTGCGCAATTCATCCAGGATTCGACTGGTCGCCTCGACGCCCACGTCCGCGGTGATAAGCCGCGTTTCGAGGTCGTCCAAGATCTCCGCATCGATTTTTCGCCCCGGCAGCAGCTCCTTGATATCGGTGGTGAGCCACGCGGGACCGGTGTTCAATTTGGCGCGCAGGCGCTTGAAAAAGCCTCGGACTCCGGGCTGATCGGCTTCGTTGGTCATGGGCGATGGAAAAAGGCGCTGCCGCCCGCCTCGTCGGCTTCGTTAATCATGGGACCGAGAGCTTAACAGAGCGCCACTGCAGGGTATGATGCCGCCCGTGACGACGACAAAGCCCCAAAAGCCCGCGCAGGGCGGCCGCAATTCCGTCCGCATCATCGGCGGCGGATGGCGCGGTCGGCGCGTCAATTTCCCCGATATGCCCGGTCTGCGGCCGACGCCGGATCGAGTTCGCGAAACCTTATTCAACTGGCTGCAGCATTCCATCGTGGGTACGCGCTGCTTGGATCTGTTCGCCGGCTCAGGCGCGTTGGGCCTCGAGGCCCTGTCGCGGGGAGCGAACGGCGTGGTATTCGTCGAGCAAGCCCAGGCCGCTGCGCGGAGCCTGGTGGCGGAACTGCAGCGCTTGGGCGGCACCGCGAAAGCCCGCGTGGTGGAAATGGGCGCGTCCCGTTTTTTGCGGGCTGCCGGAGAGACCTACGCCAAGCCCTTTGATGGGGTATTTCTGGATCCGCCCTATGGCCGGGACGCCTTGGCCGAATTCATACCCCTGATCGACGCGGGCGATTGGGTCAAAACCGGTGGCTGGGTGTACCTGGAAAACGAGAAGTCCGGCGGTGCGCCGGTCTTGCCGCCGCACTGGGAATTGCTCAAATCGAAGTCGGCCGGCGAGGTGGGGTATCATTTGGCGCGCGTCAATGCGCGCGCTGCCAATGAATCGACCGGGTGATGAACAAAAGAACAGCGGTATACCCTGGTACCTTCGATCCGATCACCAACGGTCATCATGATTTGGTGCGTCGGGCGGCCAGTATTTTCGATCGTCTGGTGGTGGCGATCGCCGCCAATCCGAACAAGGCACCCATGTTCTCTCTAGAGCAGCGTGTCGACATGGCGCGCCGCGTGCTCGCCGACGTGCACAATGTGGAAGTGAAAGGCTACGTCGGCCTGACGGTGGATTTTGCGCGGCAGAATGGTTTGGCGGTGATCGTGCGCGGTTTGCGGGCCGTTTCGGACTTCGAATTCGAGTTTCAATTGGCTAATATGAGCCGACACCTGACTCCTGAGATCGAGTCGGTCTTCATGACACCCCAGGAACAGTACACATTCATTTCCTCTACATTGGTACGCGAAATCGCGGTGTTGGGCGGCAACGTCTCCGAGTTCGTTCATCCGATCGTGGAGATCGAGCTGAAGAAGCATCGCAAGCTTTGACGCCGCCGCGTAAAGCGCCGATCACCCACAAGTTTCTCGCTGCGTTTTGGCTGGCCGGCATGGTCGCGGCGACGTGGGGCGCCGCACCGGCGGCGTTGGCTGATAATGCTGCGGCCACCGCGCTCCGCACGCCGAGCGCCAAGGGCTCGGCGGCGAGGGCGGCGAAAGGCCTCACGCCAGCGGCGCACAAGGGTGCCATCGCCAGTGCCTATCCGCTCGCGAGCGAAGCCGGACAAGAAGTGCTTGCCCAGGGAGGCAATGCCTTCGACGCAGCGGTTGCCGTTTCGGCCGCCCTTGCCGTGGTCGAACCCACCAGTTCGGGGCTGGGTGGGGGCGGGTTTTACCTGCTCCATCGCCAAGCCGACGGTTTCGAGACCATGCTGGACGCGCGCGAGAAAGCGCCGGGCGCCGCCACCCGAAATATGTATTTGGACGCGGCCGGCAACCCCATCGAGAACGCGTCGCTCGCCGGGCCGTTGTCGGCTGCCATTCCCGGCGAACCGGCCGCATTCGACTACCTGGCGCGCAAGTTCGGGAAGTTACCGCTGAAAGTGAGTTTGGCACCGGCCATCCGACTGGCGCGCGCCGGCTTCCCGTTGTATGCGCGGGTCCAGGGGGCTATTCGTTTCAAGCGTGACGAATTGTTGCGCTCTCCCGATGCGGCTAAGGTGTTTTTGACCGCCGACGGCGCAGTGCCGGAGCTGGGAGCCCTCATCAAACAACCTGACTTGGCCGCGACGCTCGAGGCCATCGCCAACCAAGGTGCCATGGGCTTTTACGGCGGTCGCGTGGCGCAGGAAATGGTGAGAGCCGTTCGTGCGGGCGGCGGCATCTGGACTCAGGCCGATCTCGCATCGTACAAGGTTATCGAACGCAAGCCCTTGGTCGGCGATTACCATGGCGCGCGCATCGTCTCCGCGTCGCCGCCGTCGTCCGGGGGCGTCGCGTTGGTGGACGCTCTCAATATTTTATCGGGCTTCGATCTGCATGCCGTCGATGCCGTCACCCGAAAGCATCTGGTGATCGAAGCCATGCGTCGCGCGTACCGTGACCGCGCGGTGTATCTGGGCGATCCTGATTTCGTGAAGATGCCGCTGGCGCAGCTCATCAATGTGGACTACGCCGCCGGGCAGCGATCCAGTATTCGCACCGACAAGGCGATGCCCAGCGACATGCTGCCCGGCATCGAGTCCGAACCCAAGGGCCTGCATACGACGCATTTCTCGGTGCTGGACGCCGCCGGCAATCGTGTGGCTTGCACGATCTCCCTCAATCTGTTCTTCGGCTCCGGATTCATGGCTCCGAAAACCGGTGTATTGCTGAATGACACCATGGATGATTTCTCCATCAAGCCGGGGATACCGAACGCGTTCGGTCTGGTGGGCAATGCCGCCAACGCGATCGCGCCGAACAAACGAAGTCTATCCAGCATGACGCCGAGTTTCGTGGAGACGCCAAAGGGTTCGATGATCATCGGCACACCCGGGGGCAGCTACATCATCAGTATGGTGCTGCTGGGCACGCTCGACTATATGGACGGCATGAGCGCGGCCGACATCGTCAAAGATCCGCGCTATCACCATCAGTACCTGCCAGACGTCGTCGAATATGAAAAAGGCGCCCTGGCGGAGAACGAGATCGCACAACTGCAGGCCATGGGCCACCAGCTCAAAGAGGGCAGCCGGCGATGGGGCAATATGGAAGTCATCACCTGGGACTATGCCACCGGCAAAGTCGAGGCGGCGTCGGACCCTCGGGGAGAGGGAGAAGGATTGGTGTACTGAGGGCCGCGGTGGCGGCCCAACGAAGTGAGGTGAGGGCCGGGTACCGAGCAGCGCGGCCTGATGGCTTGCCGGGATCGGATTCGAGTAACCGGCGTCGGCCTCAGTGCTGGCAGGTCGCACACCAGTACGTCGATCGCTGGCCTTGTACGAATTGCTTCACCGGTGCCCTGCACACTCGGCAGGCTTCGCCGCCGCGTTCGTACACGAAGAGCTTCTGGCGAAAGTATCCGGGTAGGCCTTCCGCGTTGACGTAGTCGCGCAGCGTGGTGCCGCCGATCTCGATGGCTTCGGCAAGCACGTCTTTGATGGCCTGGGTCAGCGCCGCCGCCTGGGCGCGGGTGATGCGCCGGGCGGCGCGGCGCGGCGCTAGGCGTGCGCGAAACAGGGCCTCGCTCGCATAAATGTTGCCCACGCCGACGACCATTTGCGAATTCATGATGAAATGCTTGATGGCAACCCCGCGCTTGCGTGTGGCGCGAAACAGATAGTCGGCATCGAACGCATCGCTCAAGGGTTCGGGTGCAAGTTTCGCGAGGAGCTTATGCTCGAGCGGATTCGATTCGGTCCAAAGAGCGCTGCCGAAGCGCCGCGGATCGTGAAAACGCAACACCTTGCCGGAATCCAAGTACAGGTCCCAATGGTCGTGCAACCGGGGCGGCACTCGAGCGTCCAAGACGCGAAGGCTTCCCGACATGCCGAGGTGCAGTATCACCGTGCCCGTGTCGAAGCCGATCAAAATGTATTTGGCGCGGCGTTCGACCCGGCGGATGACCTGGTGCTTGATCGTCGTTTCGAAGTGGACCGGGATGGGCCAGCGCAGACGTCGATCGCGGACGACCACCTCGATGACGCGCCGGCCGGTGAGGGCGGGCGAGATGCCGCGGCGGGTGGTCTCTACTTCGGGCAGCTCGGGCATGATTCGTTCATTGCCCGGCAAATACTATGAACCCGCCGGGTGGCGGATCACGCTCGAGCGTTACTTGATCTTCGATTCTTTATATGGGACGTGCTTGCGCGCCACCGGATCGAATTTCTTGGTCTCCATCTTGTCGGGATGCAGCCGTTTGTTCTTCGTGGTCGTGTAGAAGTGCCCGGTTCCGGCCGAAGAGATCAACTTGATTTTATCGCGCATGCAGTGCTCCTTAAACCTTGACGCCCTGGGCGCGGAGGTCGGCAACGACCACATCCACACCGCGCTTTTCGATGGTGCGCAAGCCACGCGTCGTCACCCGCAGGCTGACGAATCGCTTCTCGGTTTCGAGCCAAAATCGGTGGGTGTGCAAATTGGGCAAAAATCGGCGACGCTTGCGATTGTTCGCATGGGAAACCGTATTACCCGTTTTCGGGCCCTTGCCCGTGACTTGGCAGACTCGCGACATGGCGTAAACCTTTGGACTTGAACGAAAGAGGACAGCCGCGCTTTATACCAGGGTGGCCGATTGCCGGCAATGAAAATCAGCCGCATGGTACCGGCGCGTGGTGCCGCGAAATGGCGCAAGTGCGCAGGACGCGAGTTTAATTGAAGCCTTATTAATCAATAGGTTGTGTGGACAAACTAGTGCAGCCGAATCCCTGGAAACGGCGCCTGCAGCACCGATACTTTGGAGTTCAGCCCCCCGTCGGTCGCCGACATGTTGGTGATGTACATCTTCCTGCCTTTGAAGACGGGACTGGCGTTGAATGACATCGCGTTGATGCCGGTGCCTGAGTAACGATTCGTGAGAGAGCCGTCGGGAGCGAACACCTCGACTTCATCGGTGAGATTGGACATGACGTATAAGTTGCCCGTCACGTCAAATTGCATGCCGTCGGCGAAGTACAGCGCCGTCGGGCTGGGAAGTTTGAGCTTCTTGTCGAGGGCTGCGCCGTCGGCAAACAGTTCGATCGCGCCCGGGGTGCCGTCGCGGTGGAAGGGAATGCGCAAGACCTGGCGCATCCCTGCGTTATCCACATAGAGAAAGTCCTCATCCGCGTCGAAGGCCAGGTCGTTGGCACCCACGTTTTGTGCCGGGCTGGTGGAAAGCAACGCGGGATCTTCGAACCACACAGTGGCGCTGTTAGGTTCTGAAGTGAACTTGTAGATGCGGCCGAGCAAGGAATCGGTCACGTAGAAGTTGCCGTGGCGGTCTTCCGCGAATCCGTTCGGGAACGCCAGGCCGGTAAAATGGGTGGTTACCTGGTGCGTGCGCGGATCGATCTTCAGCACTCGCCCATGCGGAACCGCGTTGTCCGATTGATCGCACACGTACAAATAGTCGCCTTCCCATAGCTCTCCCACCAAGCCGATTGCCGAAACTCCCGGAAACGACGGCACGTCGATGATATCGGTGAGGTTGCCTTTGGCATCCAGCACGCAAACATGCCCAACCGTCGTGGCGGCGTCGGAATTGGAGGCAAGATACAAATTACCGTTGCCATCGATGGCCAGCCCCTCCGGCTGGCGGCACACTCCTCCGGCAATCGTCTGGAGGTTTGGGCCGAAGTTAAGGATGGTTCCAACCGGCGGATTGTCGACTTGCGCCGAGGCGGGTGTCGTCGAGAGTGCTGAAATCGCGATCAGTGCGGCCAGCAAGTTCACACGGGGTCCAGTCAAATTAGCAGCCATCGCGTTCTCCTTTCCATAGAAGAGGCAGCTCACCGGATAGCGATACTAACCGATTGCAATCGATTGTAGCCAAGGAAATTGACGGGGAATTGACAAGGAGGTGACAAATTTCCAGCCTATATTCCTGTCGCAATTCGGCCGTTAGATGAGCCCGCGTTCAGCCAACGACACGCTGACGCCGTCGCCCACGATGATGTGATCGAGCAGGCGGATGTCGACCAGCGCGAGGGCTTCTTTCACGCGCTGGGTAATGAGTTCGTCGGCCTGGCTGGGCTCGGCAATCCCGGATGGGTGGTTATGCGCCACGATGACGGCCGACGAATTGCGCTGCAGCGCCAGCTTGACGATCTCCCGCGGATGCACGCTCGCGCCATCGATGGTGCCACGAAACAGCTCCTCGAATTGGATCAGTCGATGGCGCTTGTCGAGATACAAACAGCAAAACACCTCGTGCTCCAGGTCGCGCAGCTTGGCGGTGAGAAAATCGCAGGTTGCGCGCGGGCTGGCCAAAGAGGGCCCGGTTTTGAGTGATTCCGTGAGTTGCCTGCGGGAGATTTCAATCACGGCCTGGAGTTCGGCGAACCGAGCGAGCCCGAGCCCGGGTTCGGCGCAGAAGCGCTGCCGATCGGCGGCGATCAGTTTGCGCAGCGAGTGAAAATTCTTGAGCACACGGCGTGCAAGATCGACGGCGGAATGGCCAGCCATGCCGGTTCGCAGCAGGATAGCCAGGAGCTCGGCATCGGACAACGCTGCCGCGCCCTTCTCGAGGAGCTTTTCGCGCGGTCGTTCGTCCCTCGGCCAATCCCGAATTGCCATGCGCGCGAGCATGACCGGGGGCGGTGAAACACACTAGCGCCATTTCGCAGGCGAGCGGCGAGATTGGAAGGCCCTATCCGAGCGCTGCCGTCACTTGTGTCCTGAGCTGCCGAAGCCGCCGCCGCCGCGGTGTGAGACGGTGAAGTCTTCGACCACGTCGAAATCGACGTGCACCACCGGCACGATCACCATTTGGGCGATGCGATCGCCCGGAGTAATGGTGAAGGGCGACGAGCTGCGATTCCAACACGACACCATGAGCGGCCCTTGGTAATCGGAGTCGATCAGGCCGACGAGATTGCCCAGCACGATGCCGTTCTTGTGGCCGAGACCGGAGCGAGGCAGCAACAGCGCCGCCAGCCCCGGGTCTTCGACGTAAATCGAAATGCCGGTCGGAATCAACTCGGCTGCGCCCGGGGCGAGAACCAGCGGCGCATCCGTGCATGCGCGAAGGTCCATGCCGGCGGATCCCGCGGTCGCGTGCTGCGGCAGAGGAAATTCGCGACCGATGCGCGGATCGAGGATCCGCACCTTGAGTTTGTGTTTCATGAAGTTAGCGACGGGCTCGACGGCTGCGAAGCCGCGTGCGTGGGTCGGCGGCCGTCGTGCGACGTTTGCGCGCTCCACGACGCGGACCATCGGTAGGCGGCAGGCGCTCGGCAATGAGCGCGATGAGCGCCCGTGCCACGTCGATCTTGGGGCCCCGTTCGACCTCGAGCTTTCCACCCGGCCAAATGACCGTGAGCGCGTTGTCGTCGCAGTCGAATGCGATGCCGTCACCCACCTGGTTGGCCGCGATCATGTCGAGTTTCTTACGTTTGAGTTTACTACGTGCGTTGTCCTCGACGTTGTCGGTTTCGGCGGCAAATCCGACCACAAACGGCCGCTTGGCCATCTCCGCGACCGATTTGATGATGTCCGGGGCGGGCTCGAGCTCGAGCTTCACCGAAACACCCTGTTTCTTGATCTTTTGCTTGGCCACGGTCACCGGTTGAAAATCAGCGACTGCCGCCGCGGCGACGAACACATCCGCCTTCGCAATGTGCCGATGCACGGCCGCGTACATATCGCGGGCGCTCTCGACGTTGATGCGCGTAATGCCGGGCGGCGTCGGTAGCTGTACCGGGCCGGTCACCATCGTGACATGAGCTCCTGCCTCACGGGCGGCGGTCGCTACCGCAAAGCCCATTTTACCCGAGCTCCGATTGGTGAGGTAGCGCACAGGATCAAGCCGCTCACGAGTGGGTCCTGCCGTAATCAATACATTGAGCCCGGCGAGCAGTCCCGCATTGACCGGCGGCTCGAGCAGACTTTCCGCGAGCTGGGCGGATTCCCACATGCGTCCCGCCCCGACTTCGCCGCATGCCTGATTGCCGGAAGCCGGTCCCAATATGCGCACGCCGCGCGCAATCAACGTGTCGACGTTTGCCTGGGTCGCCTTGTTCGCCCACATGACCCGGTTCATGGCGGGCGCGAGCGCGATGGGCGACTCGGTGGCCAAGCACAGGGTCGCCAATAGATCATCGGCACGGCCGCCCGCCAAACGAGCGATGAAGTCGGCGCTCGCGGGTGCGATCAACACCAGCTGCGCCCAGCGGGCGAGCTCAATGTGCCCCATGGCGGCTTCCGCCGCGCTGTCCCACAGGTCGCAGCGCGTGGGCCGGCCCGACACCGCTTGGAAACTCATCGGGGTGATGAATTTCTGCGCGGCGGCCGTCATTACCACCTGCACTTCGGCACCGCGCTCGATCAGACGGCGCACCAGCTCCGGGCTCTTGTAGGCGGCGATGCCGCCGGTGACCCCGAGCAGAATTCGTGTCTTTGACGTCAATGGATACTCTTTAGTTCGCGGAAACGCGCTATATCACTCTCGAACTGCTTGCTCATGTTCGCCTCTTCGCTGCGCTTTTCGCGAAGATTTTCTTGCTGGGTACGAATGTCGTTGCCCACCCGCACCAAGTCCTCGGCGAACTGATCGGACATGGGCGGAGCTTTCGGATCGCTGCTGTAGGGTTTGAAATACATGCCGGTGGCGCGCAGTTTTTTCAGGCGGCCATTGAGAATTTCGAGAAATTGACCGGTGACCTTGATTTGGTCCGCCAGCAGCGCCAGTCGCTGATCGCGCAGTCGTTCGATTTCCGTTACCGAGCCGTAGGTGTTGAGCAGATTTTTGTCGCGACTCGCCTTCTGTTCGGCGTCATTTTTTCTTTGTTCCTCGGCAGCCGCTTGATCCGCGGTACCCTGGGCGGGGATGCGCTCGGTCTCCACGCCCTGAGAATTGATGACGTGCTGCTCCTGGGTCGCGAATTCCGGCGGAATATGATCGCCGTAGTGGGTCACCCCTTGCTCGTCCACCCATTTATAGAGTTTACGGCTATTCGTCGCCGCGGCGCCTGCCGGAAAGGACGACGTTGCGAGCAACAAGACCGCACAGAAAGCCCAGGCGAGATTCTTCAAAAGCATTTCCCAATAGCCTTACGCCATTGTGAGGCGCGGGCGGGCGCTTTTCTAGGGGCCATTCCTCAAACCGTGAGCCCTCGCTACACATCGCGGATTGCATCGTGGACTACACGCCCTGGGCTCCGCACCCCGGCCTACACCCCGTAACGATTCCGATAAGCCTGCATGCTCGAAAGCTCCACGGCGCGGCCTTGGCCCTGCATATACTGCATGAGGTCGTCCAGACCAATGACGGCGATGACGGGAATTTCGAACTGTTCGCGAACTTCCTGGACCGCGGACAGGCCGCCGGTGCCGCCGCGCTCCTGACGATCCAAGGCAAGCAGCACCCCGGCGGGGCTCGCTCCGGCGGTGCTGATGATGTCGATGGACTCGCGAATCGCGGTTCCAGCGGTGATGACATCGTCCACGATCAGCACTCTACCGCGCAAGGGGCTGCCGACGATGTTGCCGCCCTCGCCATGATCCTTGGCCTCCTTGCGGTTGAAGGCGAACTCCAGGTTACGACTTTGGGTTTCTGCGAGCGCAGCCGCTGTCGCGGTAACCAACGGAATGCCCTTGTAGGCCGGGCCGAACAGCATATCGAATGGCACGCCCGAGGCCGCAACGGCGGCCGCGTAGGCGCGTCCGACCGCGGAAATGGCCGCGCCCGTATTGAACAATCCCGCGTTGAAGAAATACGGGCTGTCACGACCGGACTTCAGCCGGAAGCTGCCGAACCTCAAGACGCCGAGTTTCATGCACAATTCGATGAAATCGCTTTGGTAGGGCAGTGTCGGGGCAGGCGAAGTCCGGGGCTCTTTCAATGTCATAACCACCAAGTCTCGCAAGGGAAGCGCCGGGCCGCAAGCTGAAGCGCCGCCAGCATCGTACTGGTAATATCGCGCGCCATGCACATTCACACCCATTCGATGCAGAGTTACGAACTTTGACACCGGCGGTGAAGCCCACGCTGCTCCAGGCGCTGGGAGACAAGCGCATGGCGGCAATCCTGTTTCTGAGTTTTGCGTCGGGCCTGCCGTTCAACCTGACCAATTTTTCACTGCAGGCGTGGTTGGCATCCGAAGGCCTGAGCATCAAGACCATCGGCATTTTTTCTTTGGCGGCACTGCCCTACAACATAAAATTCTTGTGGGCGCCGGTCTTGGACCGGTACCTTCCGCCCATCCTGGGCCGGCGCCGCGGTTGGATTTTGATTTATCAGGCTTGCCTGGCTGTCTGCATCGGCATCATGGGACTCAGTTCTCCGACCAAGGCGCCCTACGTGCTGGGAGGCATCGCTGTGTTGGTGGCCTTTCTCTCCGCGTCGCAGGACATCGTAATTGACGCCTATCGCGTCGATGCGATTCCGCCGAGCGAACGCGCGCTGGCCGCTGCGGCGGCGGCATTCGGCTACCGCACGGCGGCCATGCTGGCGGGCGCGGTGCTGGTGTGGATTGCCGCCAGTCTGGGCTGGCGTCTCGCCTTTCTCTTCGTGGCCTGTCTCATGGCCGCCACCATGGCCGCGACGATATGGGCGCCGGAGCCGGAGGTGCCGGGCCGGCCGCCACGCACCTTGGCCGATGCGGTCTGGCTGCCCTTGCGCGCCCTGCTCAGCCAGAAAGGCATGTGGGGCTTTCTTTGCCTGGTGCTGCTGTACAAGCTGGGCGACGCGCTTGCGCTATCCCTGTACAGCACTTTCATGATCCAGGGTGTCGGATTCTCGCTCAAGGAATTGAGCATAGCCGGCAAACTCAACATGACCATATCCACCATGATCGGCGTGGCGTTCGGCGGTTGGGTCTATCTACGATGGGGTACGTTTCGGTCTCTCTTGGTTTTCGGTATCGGCCAAGCACTGACCAATCTGCTCTACATGTGGCTGGCGCTGGCGGGCAAGAAAGTGTGGCTGCTGGCGCTTGCGACCTCCTTGGATACCATGATCGGCGGGATGGGCCAGGCCGCTTTCGTTGCCTTCTTGGTCTCGCTGTGCTCCGTGGATTTCAGCGCCACACAGTACGCGCTGCTCTCCGCCCTCGCGGTTCTGCCGCGGAATGTGACGGGTGCGATTGCGGGCGCCATCGTTCCGGTGATCGGCTGGCCGAATTTTTTCATGGTCACCTGTCTGAGTGCCGTGCCCGGCCTGATATTGCTGGTGTTGTTGCGCGGGCCCCTAAACGAACTCACGGCGCGCGAAACCGCGAACGCCACGCGCGGCATCGCCAACGCCACACGTGAAACCGCGAACGCCAAAAGTTAACGTCGAGCGCCCATGCGGGAAGCGCTAAGTCCCTAGAGTCAAGGACGAGCGCGGACTATGGCCGCGGCAATGTCAGCGGCGAAGCGATCGATCTTCGGGAATCGACCACGCCGTACGCACGTTGTCCTCGAATTCCCGATCCAAATCCTCGGTCTCCACGTCGATTGCACCCGACCAATCCTCCGGCGCATCCGCGGCGTCGAGCATCCGATCCAACAGCTGCTCGTTCCAGGAGTCGAATTCCATTTCAGTGACCGAGCCGTCGAAGTATTGGATTTCAATGGTCTCGTCTTCATCATCGATCGCGACCACTTCGAACAGCTCGTTGGTGACGCCACGGTACCATTGGCCTACGATCGGTCTCAACGCGTTCATAGCCGTCTCCGTCTGTTATCCTCATGCACATTCAACTCTCAATGAAACCTTCGCGCAACGACTAATTTTTGCGCGCAGCAGCATGAGCATGGTCGAACAACTTTTCAAATTCTTCGTAGTTTTCTTCGTGGTGGTCGAACCCATTTCCCTGATCCCGCTGTTCGCCGGCCTGACGGAAGGCGCTACCGCCAGTTACCAAAAAAACATGGCCAGCAAAGCGGCCGCCATTGCGCTTGGAATCTGCGTTTTATTTGCGATAGCAGGCGCGAAATTTCTCGATGTCATGGGGATCACGTTGAGTTCGTTCCGGATCGCGGGGGGAACATTGTTGTTCCTGATCTCGCTGGAAATGGTGTTCGCTCGTCCGTCGGGATCGCGCTCGACTATACCGGAGCGGGAAGAAGCCCTGAAACGCGAAGATATATCCGTTTTTCCGCTGGCGTTTCCCTTCATAGCCGGACCGGGGGCATTGGCGACGATTCTATTGACCGCCGGTGAGATCTGGGGAAAACCCATGTTGTTCGTCGGATTCCTAGGCATCGTGGTGGCGGTCGTCCTCATCTGCTGGTGCTTGATGCTGGCCGCACCGCGGCTGATGAATGTGCTGGGGGTGACGGGCGCCAACGTGATGAGCCGGTTGTCGGGCGTGGTGCTGGCGGCGCTTGCCGTGCAATTCATCACCGACGGAATTCGCGGCAGCTTTCTCAGCTGAGGCCAGCGGTAGCGATAACGTTCAAGCAGTTCGCTTGGCGTACGCGAGGTCCCACACGCCGTGCCCCAAGCGCGCACCTCGCCGTTCGAATCGCGTCGTCGGCCGAAACTCGGGTCGAGCGACGTAAGTCCCATCCGCGCTCAGCGACTCGAACTTGGGCTCAGCATTGCACACGGCCAGCATTTGCTCGGCATATTCCTGCCAGTCGGTTGCCAGCCGCAGCACCCCGCGGCTCCTCATTTTGTCGGCCAACAACGCGACGAACTTGCCGTCGATCAAGCGGCGCTTATGGTGCCGCTTCTTGTGCCAGGGATCCGGAAAGAATACCAAGATCTCGTCGAAGGCATCATCTGGGATCGCGGTGCTGAGGACTTCCACGGCATCGTGGCACACCACCCGCAGGTTCTCGAGTTTCGCCTGATCGGCGCGTAGCAACAGCCGGCCGACACCCGAGCGATGCACCTCGATGCCCAAGTAGTCGATGTGCGAATTGGCCTCCGCCAAGGCGCCGATGACTTCGCCCGCCCCGAAGCCAATCTCCAGGCAGCGGGGTGCGGCGCCGGGCGATGACGCACGTCCGAAGGCAACATCCAAATCGATGGGCGCGCTGCTGAAATCGAGGCCGTAGGTGGGCCAGAGTTCGATGAGCGCTCGTTCCTGCGCCGCGGTGACACGCCCTGCGCGCAACACGAAACTGCGAATACGACGTTGTACATGCATGGTCGTAAAGTGTGCCTGATATGATGACGCGATGCGCAATTCCTGGATCGGTGTCTCCGCGGGCATCCTCAAGCTCGTGGCCGAACTCAGGAGAGGCACCGGCGTTGCATGCGGTATTTTGCTGCTCGCCGGCTGCGTGGGCTTGCCGCAGCACGTGCAGAAGTTCTCGAGCGAGGCACTGCGCCAGCCCGAGACCACGGCGCTCGGCCGGACCGTCGAAGCCGCCAAGGGTGGCCCCAATCTGTCCGGCATTCGTCTACTGACGTCCGGCGACGAGGCGCTCGCCAGCTTGATTGCGCTCGCGGATCGAGCTGAGCGCACATTGGACATTCAGTACTACCTCATTCATCAGGATGATTCGGCGCGTCTGCTGTTGCACCACGTACGCCTGGCGGCGGACCGCGGCGTTCGGGTACGAGTATTGGTGGATGACCTCAACACGGCGGGGGAGGACCGGCGATTCATGCACCTGGGCCAGCACGCCAACGTCGAGGTGCGCGTGTTCAATCCCTTCGCCGGCGGCCGATCGGCCATGTGGACCCGCATCGTGGCGTCGGTTTCGGAAATACCCCGCATCAATCACCGTATGCACAACAAGCTCTTCGTTGCCGATAACGCGCTCGCCATCACCGGGGGTAGAAATATCGGCGATCAATACTTCACGCGCGACCCGCATAGCAACTTCATCGATCTCGACGTGGTTGCCGCCGGCGCGATCGTACCGAAATTGTCCGCGTCCTTCGATGCGTTTTGGAACAGCAAATACGCGTACCCCATCGCATCGGTGGCCGCGCCCGTGCAGGCGGAGGCGGTGCCGCAGGCGCTCGAGGAAAGTGCCGTGGGCGGCGAGTCGAGCTGGCTGGCGCATGAGCTCGATGCGGACGATTTGCAGTTGACGTGGGTGCCGGCCACGGTGCTGGCCGATCGACCCGGTAAGATCGCAAGCGAGGCCGTCCCCAACGAAGAGGTCACGATCGCCAACGACATCAAGACGCTGATGCGCTCGGCGCAATGGGAAGTCATCGTGATTTCGCCGTATTTCGTCCCAGGTTCCGACGGAGTTTCGTTGATGCGGGAATTGGTGGAGCGGGGCGTGCACATTCGCATCCTCACGAATTCGCTCGCGTCCACCGACTCTCCGTTGGTTCACAACGGGTACGCTCGCTACCGGGTCGCGCTCTTGAAGCTCGGCGTCGAGTTGAGCGAGGTACGGCCCATACTCGGACAGAAGCGGCCGCGCTTTCATCCGTTCCGCGGCTCGAACGCGAGTCTGCACGCCAAGGCGCTGGTCATCGATCAGAAGACCGTGTTCATCGGTTCGATGAACATGGACGCGAGGTCGGCGCGCACCAACAGCGAGTTGGGTCTGGTGATGCGCAGCCCCGAGATCGCGCGGCAAGTCACGAGCTTGCTCGACGACATCAGCGCCGATGGAAGCTATAAGTTGCAGCTCGATCCCCATGACCGCATCGTATGGTCGAGCGGCGAACCGGATGCCGAGAGAATGTGGCATACGGACCCGGAAACCACCCACTCGCAGCGCGTGCTGCTGAGACTCCTGGCGCCGTTCGCTCCGGAGGAGCTGCTTTAGCCTCGAGATCTCACGCGGGCGAGATGCGCAATGAGCTCAAGTATTCTTTTACTTTGGCGCGGAATCCCTCGCTGCTCGTTACGGTTGCACCACCCGCCAACACCAAAATGAAGTCGCCCCGTAGCGTCCGGTTCACTTCCCTCACGTAGTTGAAGTTCACCAGGCAAGATCGGCTGATCCGCAGCATGGGTTGCGTGCGCAGCGCGTGCTCCGCTTGGTTCAAGGTACTGCGCGCGTGAAAAGTCTCGTGGCCGACGCGTATGGCGACGTAGTTCCGATCAGCCTCGATCATCTCGACGCGAGCGGCGTCGAGCACGTGCAGGTGGCCATTGAACTCGGCGAGCAGGCGCGGTTGCTCCGGAGGCGCGTCGCGTGCGCCGCGCTCGAGCCGCGCGAGCAGTTCTGCGAGCAAGGCGTGCCGGTCGTCCGCTCCGGCCGTTGCATGTCGGGGCCGCACGCGATCGAGAGTTTTTCGAAACCGCTCCTGGTCGAACGGCTTCAACAGATAATCCACGGCGCACACCTCGAACGCCTCGAGCGCATACGCGTCATAGGCGGTGACAAAAACCAAAGAAGGCAACTCCCTCGCATCCAAGGCGCGCGCAAGATCGATGCCGTTCAGCGGATCCATTTGAATGTCGAGAAACAGTAGTTGCGGTCGCATTGCGCGAATGGCGTCGAGCGCCGCGACGCCATCCCCGTACTCGCCCACGACCTTGAGGTCGCCTTCCGCCTCGCAAAGTTCGCGCAGAGTGCGTCGTCCGGCCAGTTCGTCGTCGACGATGATGACGTCCATCACCCACCCACCCAGGGCATCACGCACCCACCAAGGGAGCCGCACGGCGTACACCGCGCCGTTCCGGTGAGTCGAGAACGATCGGCATCGTGATCTCGCTGATCCACTGCGAACCCTGGGGTCCGGTCGCCAGGGTCGCGCGACCCTCGAATTGCACGGCCAACCGTTCGCGCACGTTCTTGATCCCGATACCTTCTTCGCCCGGCGCTTTGTTCTCCGCGATGGTATTACTTACCCGCAGCGTCAGCATGTCATGCGCGGTCAATGCGGTGACGCGCACCACCACCGATCCTTGATGGCCAGCCAGCCCATGGACCACGGCGTTCTCGACCAGCGGCTGCAGAATCAGGCTCGGCACCCAGACGGCAAAAATTTCATGAGGTTCCGGCAAGATGACGCTGAGTCGATCAGCGAATCGCCGTTGCTGCAGTTCGAGATACAATCGGGCGAACTGTAGTTCATCGGTCAAGCGCGTGAAGTCCCGTTCGCCCGCGCTCAACAACCGGCGCAGCAGATCGGCTAGCTGCACCACCATGGATTGCGCGCCCTTCGGGTCCCACTCGATGTGGCCGCGGATCGTATGGAGTAAATTGAACAGCGTGTGCGGCGAGAGCTGCATGCGCAATGCGGCGAGGCGGGCGGCACTCCATTCGCGCTCGAGCGCCGCCACATGCAGCTCCGAATTTCGGAAGCGCGTGTAGAGCGCCAGGCCCGTCACCAAGGCAAGCCCGAATCCATAGGCGGGAAGGAAGCTGATGAAGCTGGCCACCCAGAGCGACAAGAAGAAAGGATCCAGATAGAACGGATTCGTCATGTGATCCATGGCGTGTTCATGCCAATCCGGAGACCCCAGGATCAACTGCGAAACGATCATGGCTGGATAGGCGGCCGCCGCGAACACGCATCCCAAGAGGATTTGCAACGGGATCGCGGCTACCAGCGGCCGCCATTGCATGCGCAGGGAGGCCCAGAAGGAGACCGCCAAGAAGGGGAACAACAGCACGTGCTGCAACACGCGCGCGTCCCAAGCGGCAAACAACGGCATGTTGGTGACTCGCGCAATGCCCGTGCGCATGCTGTACGCATAGAGCACATCCGACATGGTCACGTAGACCCAGAACAAGCTGATGATCGCGAAGAACTGTCGCCGGCTCAAGCCGCCCGCATAGCTCGGTACCGATGGATGTTCGTTCTCCGTCATAGGCGCAGCCTAGCGCATCTCACACTGAAATGCGGCTGTCGCGCCAGCCGTCAGGGACGAACCCGTGTTCGGGAGGGACGACCTCGACGCGGGTGCGCAGACGTGAACCTCAGCCGGGGTGTCTCATAGCCGCGTCGTCAACAACGCCTCGCCAGGAGAACTCGGATGAATCACCTTACTTCAACCAACCATGTGGTCGTGTCCCGGCCGAAAGTCACTCTGATAATGGTTCTATGCGGCATCGTCAGCGCCACTGCGGCAGGCGCGGTCAGCGCCGCGGCTACCGACGATGATGTGCCCAGCCTCACGGTTCGATACAACCCGGAAAGCCTCAGCACGGAGCGCGGCGCCCGGGTCTTGTATCGCCGTCTGGTTAACGCGGCCGAAGCGGTTTGTCCGGCCAGCTCGGCCAGCCGTGCTTTCGTAAGCGACGTGGTGCAGCATTGCCGAGACGCAGCCGTTGCTCGAGCGGTGCACAAGATCAATAGCCCGCGCCTGGCCGAGGTGTACGCCGGCAGTGTAAAAAGAGGCTGATGGGTCTCGGTTCAGCGACCAACCGCAGGATGGGACCCGGCGCGCTGCCCCGCGCGATCGTCAGCCTGCGGGTGGTCGCCCTTCTCGAGCGGAATACCGCTTGATGCCGTCCAGAATTTCGCCGTGGGCGAGGTCGAGTCCCGCCCACCCCACGACCTTGACCCATTTGCCGGCCTCGAGGTCCTTGTAATGCTCGAAGAAATGCTGAATCTGGCGTAGACGAATCTCAGGCACGTCGTCGATGGACTTCCAATGAGTGAACAGCGGACAGATGTCGTCCGTCGGCACTGCCAGTAACTTGGCGTCGCCTCCCGACTCGTCGTCCATGCGCAGGACACCCAGCGGCCGGCAACGCACCACCACTCCCGGCATCAAGGGAAACGGTGTATGGACCAGTACGTCCACCGGGTCGTCATCGTCGGCAATGGTCTGCGGCACGTAGCCGTAATTGGCGGGATAGTGCATCGCCGTCATCATGAATCGATCCACGAACAGCGCACCGGAGCCCTTGTCTACCTCGTACTTCACCGGATCAGCGTTCATAGGGATTTCGATGATGACGTTGAATTCGTTAGGAACGTCGTTCCCGGCCGTTACTTTGCTGATACTCATCTAAACTTAAGATCCTTGTGCGGGTGTCGGTGCGGGGGTAGCCACTATACCCTCGGCCGCGGTGTTCTCGGGCGTTCTCACGTCTTGGTTAACATAATCGCTCTCGTACGGCTTCTCAGTCGATGGCGATCGACCGCGCTCCGCCGCCTGCCGAGAACGGCGAGCCCGCGACCGCCGCCAGCGTGCCGGTGGCGGCATCGACGGTGAATACGGAGACGTTGCCGGAACTGTCGTTCGCGGCATAGACGAATTGACCCATCGGATCGACCGCAATCGAGAGCGGGAAACTCCCGGCGCCGCTCGTGGCCATCAACGTGAGGGCGCCGCTGCCGGCCGTGACGGCGTAAGTGGCGACCTCATTCTTGCTGGTGACGTTCGCGGCATAGACGAACTTCCCGGCCGGATCCACCGCGAGCGACTCGGGAGCGGATCCGGTCGACAGCGGTGAGCCGGAAACCGCAGTGAGCGCACCCGTGGACGAGTTGACCGTATAAGAGGAAATCGTCGCGGCGGTTTCGTTCGCTACGTAGGCGAAGGCGCCCGTCGGGTCGATTGCGATCGAATCCGCGCCGACGCCGACGCCGGCGCCGAAAGGCGACGCGGAAATGCTGGTCAACGCGCCGCTGGCAGGATCGATGGACAGAACCGCCACGTTGCCGTCGGTGAAGTCGGCCACGTAGACGAAGTTGCCGCTGGGGTCGGTCCTCAAGGCAATGGGCTTGCGTCCGACCGCAAACGGCGATCCGCTGATGGCCGTTGCGACGCCGCTGCTGCCGATCGCAAAGGCCGAGACGGTATTGTCGGAGGAGTTGGCGACATACAAAAAATGATCCGTCGGATCGATGGCGATGGCCGAGGGACCCTGCCCGGTGGCGATGGCAACGCCGGCCGGTGTGAGCACGCCGGTCGCGTCGTTGATGGCATATACGGTGACGTTGTTGGAAGCGTTGTTCGCAACGTATAGAAACGTCCCATTGGGGTCGACGGCAACGGCCACGGGCGCGCTACCGGTCGATGCAAACGGTGAACCCGCAATCGCGCTGAGGGCACCAGTCGTGGCATCGATCGAAAACGCCGAGATGTTGTTGGCAGACTGATTGGCCACATAAGCGAATCTGCCGGCTTGTGTACAGTTCACGACGACGTTGGTCACATCGCGCTTGTCGATGGTGCCGGAACCATTTTGGACGGTACACGTTTGCGTCGGATTCGACGGCTGGGTCCGCACCGTGACCGCATACGTATGGCCGGTCGAGACGCTCTTTCCGAAGGTAAAAGTGCCGCTTGCGGTGAAGCTCAAGTCGCTGCCCGAGTTGTCCTCGAGTACGAGCCCGGTGCCGCGCAGACCCGTCACGATTCCACCGACGGTGTACTTACCATCGAGCCGGCACGATGCGAGAGCGGCAACCGCTCCCAAAATTGCGACGTAACTTAGCGTTTTCATCATTCACCGTGGCAGATAAGCCGACCCGCGACTCGAAGCGCTCAATTGTATGCTTCATCGACAGGGTACGGCCAATGTCTGCGCTGGCCGATGCGAAATTCGCGAGCCCATCGTCGGGCGACTGTCGCGGGAACACGACATGGAGCTTTCGGTGAACCATTCTGGGAATAATCGCTCTATTACTTGGGCAACATTGCTTGAATGGGATACGCCAGCATGCCAATAAGGCGGAAAGTCGGCCTCAAACACCTATCCTTCGCGAGCGCGGTACTGGCGGCCGCGCTGGCGCCGCACCTCGCATGCGCGGCGCTGGGTGAACCGGAGTCCACGGCTGCGGAGGACTCTCAGCAGCTCAAGGGTTCGATCAAATCGATGGAGCGCACGAATTATCGAGTTCACGAAATTCAATTGCCTTCAGGCAGCGTTTTGCGCGAGTTTGCCGCGGTAGGCGGCACCGTTTTCGCGGTGGCGTGGAGCGGTCCTGCTCTCCCGAACCTGCGCCAAGCACTGGGACGATATTTCGATGTGTACGTAACGGCTGCGAAAGCGAATCTTGCCGGACACCACCATTTGCAGATCCAGCAAAATGATTTGGTGATGCAATCGAGCGGGCACATGCGCGCATTTACGGGCCGGGCCTATTTGCCCCAATCTCTGCCGACCGGTACGTCCGTGGAAGAGTTGCGCTAATGCAGAAGATCGCAAGACTGTTTGCCTTAGGCTGCGTTTTCTTGTCGAGTTTATCGTCCGTCTCCTGCGGCGGCGGAGGTGGCGGGAGCACGATCGCATCGTCGTCCGGTACCGGATCGGTGGCCGCCGCGTCGAACGTGGTCCCTGTGATCGTCGATGCCGGCCCGAGCGGCAGCAGCGTCAATTCGCTGTTCACTACGATTACCTTATGCGTGCCGGGCAGCACCACCCAGTGTCAAACCATCGATCACATCCAAGTGGACACGGGATCTTATGGGGTGCGGATCCTGGCGTCCGTTTTGACGCTGACATTGCCCACGACCATGGCGTCGGACGGCAATTCGTTGGTTGAATGCACCCAGTTCGTCGACGGTTACAGTTGGGGTCCGATCTCGTCGGCCGATGTGGAGATATCCGGCGAAACGGCGGCCTCGGTGCCGATTCAAGTCATCGGAGCTTCGACCTTTCCTTCAGTGCCCGCCGCGTGTTCGGGCATCGGCCCCGCCGAGGACACCGTCGCCGCATTCGGCGCCAACGGCATTTTGGGTATTGGGGTGTTCGAACAAGACTGTGGGTCGGGATGCGCAAGCAGTTCCCAATATGGGTTCTATTACTCGTGCACGGCGACGGCTTGCTCAGGCATAGCCGCGCCGCTGAGCAGCCAGGTGCTGAATCCCGTGCCCCTGTTCGCCACCGACAATAACGGCAGTATTGTCGACCTTCCCACGGTGGCCGCGTCGGGAGCGGCCTCGGTAACGGGATCGCTGATTTTCGGCATCGATACCCAAACCAATAATGTATCCGGGACCGAAACCGTCTTGAACGTGCAAACCGGCTCGACCAGCTCGCAACAACTGCCGGGAAATATTACCATCGCTGTCAACGGCCAGACCCTCGTCAACAGCTTCATCGATTCCGGTTCGAATGGCATTTTCTTCAACGACAGCAGCCTCACGGCTTGCACCGATACGAATTTTTCGGGCTTCTATTGCCCCGCGAGCACCCAAAACTTCACCGCCACGCTTACGGGCGTGAACAACGCGAGCACCACCGCTACCTTCAGCGTGGGTAACGCCCAAACACTCACTACGAACAGCCCGATATTCACCGCCTTTCCGACCCTTGCAGGGACCTACTCGACATCCACCGATAGTTTCGACTGGGGCTTGCCGTTCTACTACGGACGTCGGGTGGCCACGGCCATCGAGACTCACACGACTTCGGTGGGGACCGGCCCTTACATGGCTTTCTGATCTGGTCTACCGTGCAGCAAGGCGGCAGGATAGACTGCCGCTCGATGAATACAGCCTCCCTGCAACTCGACTATGTTTCGTCGGATGAACTCGCCGCGCAATCGGCGTCCTGGTGGCGCACGGTGCTCGGCGTAGTAGGCTTCGAGAAGCCGCCGCAAATCGATCTTGCGCAAGTGCCGGTAACGGCGAGCATGACGCCCTCGCTGGGCGCGGCCGACAATCTATGTGAGGTCTGGCGAGTGGCCGGCGGACATGATCTAGAATTGTCCACCGGGTCGCTGCGGCAAGGCCGCGTTCACTACCGCTATTGCGACGAACTGCTGTTCGGTTCGATAACCGTCGATGAAGATGGATTCGACGGCAGCGGCTCAGCCGCGCTGCTGCGCGCGACCACGACCGCGTATCAGGAGATTTTCGGCGTGCTCAAGGAAACGCAACATCGCCACCTGATTCGAGTCTGGAACTACTTGCCGGAGATCAATCGCGAAGCCGATGGCGACGAGCGGTACCGGCACTTCAACTCCGCCCGCCAGACGGCCTTCCTCAATTCAGGTCGCAGTACGATTGGCACGGTACCCGCTGCCAGTGCGCTGGGGTCGCCCGCCGGCAGCCCGATCTCGATCTATTTTTTGGCCTCGCATCAGCCGCCAACGATGATCGAAAACCCCCGCCAGACCAGCGCGTACTACTATCCGCCGAAATTTGGCACCTACAGTCCCACTTTTTCCCGAGCCTGCGTCTTGAGCGAATCGGCGGGAACGAACCTATTCGTGTCGGGGACCGCCAGTATCGTGGGCCATGAGACGATTCATCGCGGCGATGTGGCGGCGCAGACGCGCGAAACGCTGGCAAACATCGACGCTTTGCTTGACGAAGCGAACCGCGTCGTCGGAGCGGCGCATTACTCACTCGAAGGTCTGAAATTCAAAGTCTACGTTCGACGGGCGTCGGACCTTGCGGCTATTGAAAGCGCGCTGGCAGCTGCGCTGTGTGCGTCGACTTCCATCGTGTATCTCCAGGCGGATGTGTGCCGCGAGGATCTCCTGGTGGAGATCGAGGCCACCGGCGAGTCGCGGCGCAACTGAAGATTGGGATCGGCGCGCAGGCCCGGGTGCGTTGACGATGCAGCGTGATAATCTTGCTGCCACCTTCGCGCTGTTCAATTGGGAGAAACCATGCGAACTTGGGTTCGGCGTTTATGTATTGGCGCGGCATTGGCCGCGAGTGCTACCGCGGCAAGCGCGACCGTGGCGAGCGCGGCACCCGCGATTGCGGCACCCACCGCGAGCGCGTCGCTCACGGATGCTCTGACGGTTTTCAAATCCCATCGCTTCGTAGATTTGACGCATGCCTTCGCTCCTGGAATTCCGCATTGGAAGGGGGCGCCCGACGAGCGGGTGAAGACGCTGTACACGGTCGACAAGGATGGTTTCCGGATCAACGAATATTGTCACATCGGGCAGTGGGGCACTCACGTCGATCCGCCGGCGCACTTTCATACCGGCTTGCACAGCGTCGACCAGATTGATCCCGCGGACATGCTGATGCCGTTGGTCGTCATCGATGTCCATGAAAAAGTCGCCAAGAACCCCGACTACGTGCTGACGCTCAACGACATTGCCGCCTGGGAGTCTCGGCACGGAGTGGTGCCGAAGGGTGCATTCGTCGCGATGCGGACGGATTGGTCGAAACGGTGGCCGGACGATGCCAAGCTCGCGAACAAAGATTCGGCGGGCGTGTTCCACTACCCTGGTTGGAGTAAGGAAGTCTTGCAGTTGTTGTATGAGAAGCGCGGCATTGCCGCATCCGGCCATGAGACCACGGACACTGACCCGGGGTCGTCGACCACCAAGGACGACTATTCGCTCGAGTCGTACATTCTCGGGCTCAATCATTACCAGATCGAGTTGTTGGACAACTTGGACCAGGTGCCGGAGGCGGGCGCCGTCGTCTGGGTGACGTTTCCGAAAGTGCTGGACGGATCGGGCTTTCCCGCGCGCGTGATTGCGGTGGTGCCATGAGCACCGGCGGCAGAGTGAGCGCGACGGCCGCCCCGATCGACTACGCGGATGCGTCGGCCGAGGTGCGAGCCGTCTACGACGACATCATGGCGACCCGCAAGACGGATTGGGTCAACAATTACTGGAAAGTGTTGGCGCATCATCCGCCGACGCTGCGGCGGATGTGGGCGAATTCGAAGGAAGTCATGGGCCCGGGTGCGCTCGACCCGCTCACCAAAGAACTCATTTATATGGCGGTCAGCATAACGAACGGGTGCAAATACTGCATCGCCTCGCACGGCGCCGCCGCCCGCAACAAGGGCATGACGCCTTTGCAACATGCCGAATTGGTAGCCGTCATCGGCCTCGCGAACGAGACCAATCGCCATGCGGTGGCGCTCGATTTAGAGATCGACGAGCCATTCAAATGAGCAAGCTGTTCCCGCACGGGATGGTTACCTCCGTAGCTGACGTGGGACCGGACATCGCGCCGAACGCTACGTGGAGTTGAGGCGGAGGCCAAACCAGCGTGGCGTCCCGGGTTAGGGCTGGATGCCGCAGCCTGGCCGCCTCCGCCGTAAAAAGCGTACTCTAACGGTCGGCGACACTCCCGGCCAGAAGGTCATTGCCGAAGTCCCATGAACGCGCATAGAATCGACCGCTTAAGCGGGCGTCGTATAATGGTAATACCCAAGCTTCCCAAGCTTGAGCCGTGGGTTCGATTCCCATCGCCCGCTCCACTTTTCGTTGTCTGGCGTGTCCCTACGTTGTTCTAGGGCGCGGCCCAGCTCACCGCCGAGTTACCAAAGCCTCGACGCGGCTACAGCCGTTCCATTGATCGAATGCGTCGATTGGACCCTCGATCGAGTTTGTTCTCGATGGTCTCATCTGTCCGTCATCGACCCACAGCGCACACGCGCGAACGGCTGCCCTCAGGCAGCCCTATCACACTTTCTGCTTCGCCAGCGGCTCGGCGCAAGAGTGGAATCACCACCCGATTGCGATCACCCTCCGCCGCCAAGTCTGCCAGGACCGTCCCTCGGCGTCTGCCCTTCGCATCTTCCATGGCCCGTGCCGGGCAAGATAGACTCGCCGAACTCCCGGAACCAGCGAACGGGCGATGGATCGAAGTTCTGTCGTGTATTCGACGGTGTAGTTGAATACTCACCAGGGCTCCATGCCCTTCGACTTGATAACGCGCACCGTGGAGCGCTCGGTAAGGAATTTGAGCAGAGCTCTGGCGGCGTCCGGCGCCGAGGCGTTTGTGGCGATGCCACCTTCAAAGTAGACGTAGGATTGGATCTTTTGCGGGAGGGGGCCTACAACCTCGACGCCGGGTGTCGCCAGCAGAGTGGAAATTGCGGTCACGCCGATGTCAGCTTCGCCCCGGGCCACGAGGTCACCGACAATATCCATGTCTGGCCGTAGGGTCTTAGGCTGTAATTCCCGTGAAATGCCTAGGCGCTCAATCAAGGCGGCCAAGTAGGGTCCGCTGGCGCCACCCTGGAGATAGGCAATTGTTTTGGCATTTAGAAGGGCGCGCTTGATCGCATCAACTGAGCTGATGTCAGGTTTGACAGCGCCTGCGCGCACGGCCACACCGATTCCAATGCGGAGAAAATGAGTTCGCGTATCGGCAACGATCTTTCCCTGCGTTATCAGTAGATCCATCATTGGTGGCAAAACGAAGGCGACATCAAAGGCCTCACCGGAATCAATCCTTCTGTTGGCTTCCGGGGGCATGTCTGTCCGTCTTAACAGCTGTGTGAGCGTGTGGCCGGTTTTCCGCTCGAATTCGGCACCGACTTCGGCCATAACAATCTGTGGCGACTGCAAGGCCAGTACTCTGATTTCCGCCGCCGCCGCGGATCCGGTAGGCAGCGCAGAAATAGCGAAAGCCATGAGCGCGATTGCGATCAGCTTGCCGCCAAACATCGTTTTGTGGGCGGTAAACGCAAAAGTCCTCGCGCGCGGATCGACAACAACCTCCACTTCGATCGCATACGCCATGATTGTCCCCTATCGAGGCTCAAACCGTAGTCTTACCAAAGATTGTGAATGACCGGTTTCAGGTAAGTCAATTCGGCATGCCAATGACCGGAGTTGAGCCGCCTGCTGCCCGATGCGGTCAATTCCCGGAATCGACCCCAAGCTGCCAGTGACGACCGTCAGCTTCGTGGCGTTCCAGATGCCACCTCTCCAAAGAATCACATCGTCTCGACGCGATCCCACCACGAAGCATCGTACTCGCCCACAGAGACTATCAGGTCGATGGGCTTCGGAATTAGATCGAAGAACTGATGTCCTGCCGACGATGTGAGCAAAGGTTCAAGCAGGCCCACCACGTTGAGTCGTGCGCCGCCGGACACGTCGAGGTAGTACGTATTTGGTGGAACTGAACGAACCGCTTTTGCGTTTACAGCGTAAAGGAATGCTGGGTGTTTCACCGAGATGCGCGCGAGTTCGTGGATCGGTACGGCATCGCCCGGGGTCGCAGTGACCTTTGCAATCGCGTCGAGGAGAACGCGCACCCCCTCAGCATCGGCCGCGACAAGTACGGAGTCAGCATTCTTGAAGTTCGGAAAGAAGCCGATTCGCAACAAGTGATTTCCTCACGATTGGACTTACGAGCAAAGCATTGAAAATGAAACTATAACATCGGGCCGCGAATGACGGCTTTCCGCCAAGGACCTTAGGCCTTCGACAGACTGGTTATGGCCGAGTAGCGCCGCGGACGGCCGCTGCGATCGGCCCACTGGCACGCCTCGACCGTTCCTGCCTGTCACGAAGGTCGGCGATTGGACGGGACAATCGGCCTTGCATGCGCGAGTCTTGCCGACTA